>Ga0187867_10000011_pt1 | contig 238167 bp, 201 predicted proteins | sample June2016WEW_13_1_FD_132976 | JGI IMG/M metagenome (GOLD analysis project Ga0187867, IMG submission 132976) | Peatland microbial communities from SPRUCE experiment site at the Marcell Experimental Forest, Minnesota, USA - June2016WEW_13_10 | ecosystem: Environmental > Terrestrial > Soil >...
CTGCTCGCCGGGCTTCCCCAGGCCCCCAGCCTGCTCGATCCGCTCCGGCATCTGGGCGCGGCGCGCAGCCGGCAGGGCTACGTCCTCGACCGCCTGGTCGCGACCGGGACGCTGACCCGGGCGGAGGCGGACGCTGCTGCGGCCGCGCCCCTCGACCTGCGGTGACCCTCCCGGGAGAGGGCCGGGGGAGGGCGAGCGGGTAGGGGTGGCCCGGTGGCCCGCCCCCGGTGCATAGAATTCGCTGCGTCCCCGCAGCGTGGCTGCCACCCCGAAGGAGACCTCCGATGAGCGTGTTCCGGCGCTTCAGCAACATCGTCCAGCAGAAGTCGAACGCCGCCCTCGACAAGATGGAGGACCCATCGCAGGCAATCGATCTCTCCTACCAGCAGCTCCTGGAGCAGCAGCAGAAGCTGCGCACCGCCCTGGTCGAGGCCAGCACCGGCGAGAAGCGGGTCGAGAACCAGGCCAAGACCATGGACACCCGGATCGCCCAGCTCAACGACGCCGCGAAGAACGCGGTGGCGGCGGGCAAGGACGACCTGGCCACCCAGGCCCTCACCCAGGCCGAGGTGCTCCAGCAGCAGCGCCAGGCCCTCGACCCCCAGATCGCAACCCTCAAGGCCCAGGTCGAGAAGCTGCAGCTCGCAATCCAGAAGTACCAGGCGAAGGTCCAGGCCTTCGCGACCCAGCGGGAGTCGCTCAAGGCCTCGTACGAGGCCTCCAAGGCGACCAGCGCGGCCGGGGACACCCTGGCCGGGATCGGGGAGCACACCAGCGACGCGGCCATGATGATGCAGCGGGCCCAGGACAAGATCGCCCGCACCCAGGCGCACGCCGACGCCGTGGACGCCCTGCTGGACAGCGGCACCCTCGACAGCCCCCTGCTCACCGGCGGCACCACCACCCTGGAGGATCAGATCAACGCCACCGTGGTGGACAGCAGCGTGCAGGCGAAGCTGGCCGCGATGAAGCAGCAGGCGGCGCTGCCCGCGCCGGCCGCTCCTGCCCCTCCGGCGCTGACCGCGCAGGGGATCGTGGTCCGGATCCACGGCGACGACCAGTACCGGCTGGACGCGTCGCTGCGCCCCGACCTGGACACCTACGACCGGCGGCTGGTGGCCGCGGTCCAGGCCGGTGACGACGCCGACTATCACGCGGTGCTGCGCGAGGTGACCGTCTTCGTCAAGGCCAAGGGGGTGGTGCTCGGGACCGCCGATGTCACCAAGAGCGACATCATCCTGCCCAGCGACGACATGCCCCTCGAGGAGGTCACCGGGATCCTCAACCAGGAGGGGATCCAGCCCGCGGCCGGCTCGCCCGCCTGATCAGCCGGTCACGCCGATGAGCGGTTCCGGGGCGCCCGCGGCCGAGCCGCTGGTGCTGGTGGTGCCCAACTTCAGCGAGGGGCGCCGGGTCGAGGTGATGGACGCCATCGTGGCAGCGATGACGTCGGTCGCCGGAACCACCCTGCTCAACCGCCAGTCGGACCCTGACCACAACCGCCTCGACGCCACCCTGATCGGATCGCCGGCGGCGGTCCGGGCCGCCGCTCTGGCCGGGGCCGCCAAGGCCGTCGAGCTCATCGACATGGACGAGCAGAAGGGCAGCCATCCCCGGATGGGTGCGGTGGACGTGATCCCCTTCATCCCCATCCGGGGGGTGACCATGGACGATTGCGTGGAGCTGGCCCGCGGTGTCGCGCGCGAGCTCGCCGAGACCCTCTCGCTGCCGGTCTACCTCTACGAGCGGGCGGCCACCCGGCCCGATCGGGTCAGCCTCGCCGAGGTCCGCAAGGGTGAATACGAGGGTCTCCGGGCCGACGTCGCCGAGGGCCGCCGGCTCCCCGACCTGGGCCCCCACCAGATCGGCCGGGCCGGGGCCACCGCGGTCGGGTCGCGGCCCCCGCTGGTCGCCTTCAACGTCTATCTGAGCGGCACCGACGAGCGCGCCGCCAAGGAGGTCGCGCGGCGGGTGCGGGAGCGCTCGGGCGGCCTGGTGAGCGTCCGGGCGATCGGCTTCGCGGTGGCCGAGCGCGGCTGCGTCCAGGTCTCGATGAACCTACTCGACCCGGTGATCACCCCGCCGTACCGGGCCCTCGAGCTGGTCCGCCTGGAGGCGGCCAGCTTCGGGATGCGCGTCCTCGACACCGAGATCGTGGGCCTCATCCCCCAGGCCGCGCTGGCCGCCTCGGCCGCCCACTACCTGCAGCTCCGCGGCTTCGAAGCGGACGCCCAGGTGATCGAGACCCTGGTGGCCGGCCATGCCGGGGGACCCGGGCCGGGCGCGACTCCGGAGGCGGGCCTCGCCGGCCTCTCGGTGAACACCGCCCTCGAGGCGCTGGCCTCGGTGCGGCCGACCCCCGGCGGCGGGGCGGCGGCCGCGCTGGCCGGGGCCGCCGGGGCCGCGCTGCTCGCCATGGTGGCGCGGCTCACCACCGGGCGGAAGGGCTACGAGGCCCTGGCCGGCCGGATGGGCGAGGTGACCGCGCTCGCCGACTCCGAGCGCGCCACCCTGCTCGCGCTCGCGGACCGGGACACGGCCGCCTTCGACGGGGTGATGGCCGCGCTCCGCTTCCCCCGCGTCAGCGACCAGGAGCAGACCACCCGGACCGCGGCGGTCCAGGCGGCCCTGGTCCGGGCCGCGGAGGTCCCCCTCGAGGTGGCCCGCCGCGCCGCCGACCTGATGCCGGTGGCTCGCGAGCTGGTCGAGACCGGCAACCCCAACGCCGTCTCCGACGCGTACTCCGCCGGGCATCTCCTGGACGCCGCCGTGGCGGCCGGTCTGGCCAACGTCAGCATCAACCTCTCATCGATGACCGACGCCGATCAGGTCGCCGCCCTCCAGGAGGGCGCCGATCAGGTCCGGGAGCGGGCGGCCGCCTCGCTCGCCGAGCTGGAGACCGCTTTCCGAGCCCGGCTGGCCCGGCCCTCCTGAGCGCGGCCCGGAGGCCCGGGCGCGAGCTCACGGCCGGCCGAACCGCGGTGCCGGCGCGCAGCCCCCGGCGTCAGCCGTCGAGCTCGCGCATCGGCAGCCGCAACCCCTTCTCGGCGGCGACCCGCTCCGCCTCGGGGTAACCGGCATCGGCATGACGGATCACCCCGCTGCCCGGGTCGTTGGTCAGCACCCGCTCCAGCTTCCGAGCCGCGAGCGGCGACCCGTCGGCGACGGTCACCTGGCCGGCGTGGATCGAGCGTCCGATCCCGACGCCGCCCCCGTGGTGGATCGACACCCAGGAGGCGCCCGAGGCGGTGTTGAGCAGGGCGTTGAGCAGAGGCCAGTCGGCGATCGCGTCGGAGCCGTCGCGCATCCCCTCGGTCTCGCGGTACGGCGATGCCACCGAGCCGGTGTCCAGGTGATCCCGGCCGATCACGATCGGGGCGCGGAGCTCCCCGCGGGCGACCATCTCGTTGAAGCGCAGCCCGAGGCGGTCGCGCTCGCCGTAGCCGAGCCAGCAGATCCGAGCGGGCAGTCCCTGGAACCTCACCTTCTCCCCGGCCATCCGGATCCAGCGCCCGAGGGCCTCGTTGTCGGGGAACTCGTCGAGCACGGCCCGGTCGGTGGCCGCGATGTCGGCCGGGTCGCCGGAGAGGGCCACCCAGCGGAACGGCCCCTTGCCCTCGCAGAAGAGCGGCCGGACGTAGGCGGGGACGAAGCCCGGGAAGTCGAAGGCCCGGGTGCAACCGCCCAGCCTGGCCTCGGCGCGGATCGAGTTGCCGTAGTCGAAGACCTCGGCGCCCCGGTCCAGGAAGCCCAGCATGGCATCGACATGGGCCGCCATCGACTGGCGGGCCCGATCGATGAGCCCGGCCGGGTCCCGGGCGCGCAGCTCGGGCATCTCGTCGGCGGTCACCCCCCGGGGCACGTACATCAACGGGTCGTGGGCCGAGGTCTGATCGGTGACGACGTCGATCTCGGCCCCGCTGGCCAGCAGCTCGGGCACCACCTCGGCCGCGTTGCCGACGACGCCGATCGAGAGCGGCTGGCGGCGGCGCTTCGCCTCCAGGGCACGGTCCAGGGCGTCGTCCACGGAGTCGGCGAGGACGTCGAGGTAGCCGGTCTCCAGGCGGCGCCGGATCCGCGACGGGTCGACCTCGACGCAGAGCGCCACCCCCTCGTTCATGGTCACCGCCAGCGGCTGGGCCCCGCCCATCCCTCCGAGCCCGGCGGTGAGCGTGATCCGGCCCGCCAGCGTCCCCCCGAACCGCTTGGCGGCCACCGCCGCGAAGGTCTCGTAGGTGCCCTGCAGGATGCCCTGGGTGCCGATGTAGATCCACGACCCCGCGGTCATCTGCCCGTACATGGTCAGGCCGAGGGCGTCAAGCCGCCGGAACTCGTCCCAGGTCGCCCACTCGGGGACCAGGTTGGCGTTGGCGATCAGCACCCGGGGCGCCCACTCGTGAGTGCGGAAGACCCCGACCGGCTTGCCCGACTGGACCAGCAGGGTCTCGTCGTCCCCCAGCTCGCGCAGGCACTGCACGATGGCGTCGAAGGCCGCCCAGCTCCGCGCCGCCTTGCCACCACCCCCGTAGACGATCAGCTGATCGGGGTGCTCGGCGATCTCGGGATCGACGTTGTTCATCAGCATCCGCATGGCGGCCTCCTGCGGCCACCCCCTGCAGGAGAGCTGAGGGCCACGCGGCGCGTGGACGACCCGGGGTCCGTGCCCCGCGGATGGCATCAGGTCGTTCTCCCCGCGATGGCGGGCGCCACCGCGGCCGGCCGCTCCGCACGGTCCACCGCGATGGCGCGGTGAAGGACGTAGTAGAGGCCGGAGGCGACGATGAGGCCGAGGATCCAGGAGATGTCGGCGCCACCGAAGGCGTGGGCGATGGGTCCCTCGTAGAAGGTGGTGTTCATGAACGGGACCTCGACCGCGATCGCGACCAGGTAGGCGATCACGGTGCGCCAGTCCACCCGCCCGTAGATGCCGGTGGCCTTGAAGATCGACGGGATGTCGTACCTCTCCCGGCGGACGAAGTAGAAGTCGGTGAGGTTGATCGCGGTCCAGGGCACCAGGAAGTAGGCGAGGAAGAGGATAAAGTTCCCGAAGTCGGTCAGGAAGTTGGAGGTGGCGGCGACCGCCAGCACCGTGCCCACCGCCGCCGCGCCGACGATGAACGCGGCCCGCGTGTAGCGGTGCACCTGAAGCTTGGCGAGCGCGGTCACCGTGGTGGTCGTCGACATGAACATCCCGTAGAGGTTGAGGACGTTCACGGCCACGATGCCCAGGATGATGATCAGCGAGATCAGCCAGTGGGTTCCCGAGAATCCGAGCCCGGTGAAGAAGGAGACGTCCCCGAAGTTGAAGGTGCTGGCGGCGACGGCGGCCGCCACCGCCCCGAAGGCCATCATCCAGACGGTGCCGATCACCGAGCCGCCCGCGGTCCACCAGAAGGTGGCCGCCTTGCTGGTCTTCTCGGGCAGGTAGCGGGAGTAGTCGGCGACGTAGGGCGCGTAGGTGATCTGCCAGGTGGCCGAGAAGGTGATGGCGAGCAGGAAGGCGCCGAAGGTGAGCCCGCTGTTGTTCCAGACCGCGCCCAGCGAATGCAGGCTGAGCAGCCGGATGGTGAGGTAGACGAAGCCGAGCCCGGAGACCACGGCGATCCACCGCTCGCAGAGGTGGATCATCCGGTAGCCGTAGACGGCGAGCACGGTGCAGATCGCGGAGACGATGACGGTGCAGAGGGACTGGTTCCAGCCTGACCAGCCGGCGAGCGCGGCCCCGCCGAGGACTGCGCTCGCCGCGAAGAAGCCGACGTACATCAGCAGCACCAGGATCAGCGGCAGGATCGCGCCGTAGAAGCCGAACTGGGCCCGGCTCTGGATCATCTGGGGGATGCCGAGCTTGGGCCCCTGCGCCGAGTGGGCGGCCATGAAGACGACGCCGATGAGGTTGCCGATCACGATGGCGAGCAGGGCCCACGGGAGGGAGAGGCCGGCGATGAGCACGGCGAGCGCCCCCGTCACCGCCGCGGTCACCTGCATGTTGGCGGCGAACCAGATGTTGAAGAGGCTCCTGGGCTTGCCGTGGCGCTCCTCCGGCGGAATGTAGTCGATCGAACGCCGCTCGACCTGAAGGCTGCTCGTGTAGCCGGAATCCGTGCTCATCGGAACCTCCCCTGGGGGTGACCTGCCCAGGAACTCCCCGCGGCGCCGGCGCGGCTGGGCCGCGTCGATCGAGTGACCAGATGGTGGGAACTCGGACGGCCGTCAACCAGTGACCAAAGGCACCGATTGGTCGGGACCATCATCCCAGCAGGCATCACGTGGTGCCAGCGGGCGACCCGGAGAGCCGCCGGCCCGGCTGAGCGTCCCGGGAGGGGGCGACCTCAGCCCTCCGCGCCGGCAGCCGGGGCCGCCGGCGCGTCGGTGACCGGCGCGACCTCGTCATCGAGGGTGACCGTCAGCTCCGGCGAGATCCGCTGATGCTGGTCGGCCACCAGCCGCACCGAGGTCCCGATCGCCAGGAACTCGATGACATGACTCCCCCACATGTGCGACTTCTGCTCGATGCGCATGGCCACGATGCCCTGGGCCCGGGCTCGCCGCGCCTCGTCCTGCATGCGGGTCATGGCCAGCTCGCGCGCCTCGTAGAGGGCCGAGGTGAAGTTGCCGAGCTCGACGTTCTGGTTCTGCTGGCCGACCCACTGGCCGAGGCCCTGGTGGGCGACGTGGTAGACGCAGGCGCCGAAGGCGAGGCCGATGGGCTGGTAGCCGGCCCGGATCAGCAGGTAGAGATCCTGCCCGGAGAGGTCGCTGACCCAGATCCCGCGGGCCTTCTGCTGGGGATTGGCGACCGCCGTGCCCATGGCGACGAACTCGGCCAGGGGGTGCCCGCCCGAGTGGACCTGCACCTCGAGCTTGAGACCGACCACGCCCTGCCCACCGACCTGCTCGGCGTGCCTCTCCATCGAGGTGAGCGCCTCCTGGCGGGCCTGGTACATGGCGTGGGTGAGGTCGCTCATCTCCTGGTTGGTGTTCCAGTTCGCGTACTGGATGCCGATGTGGTAGACCGCGCTGCCGACCACCAGCCCGCGGGGCTCGTAGCCGATCTCCTTGAGCAGCACCGCCTCGTCGACGGAGAGGTCGCTGCTGAAGCCGCGGCCCTGATGACGGTCGCCGCCGCGCCCGGCCAGGCAGGCGAGGGCGGCGTCGGCGCGCGGGTGGGGCATCACCGACATCAGCGCAGCCTCATGATCGGCATCGGCGGCTCATCGAGCGGCTCCTTGGCGTAGCGCCGCACCGCGGTGCCGAGCAGGAAGAGCTCGACCAGCATCGACTCGCCGCCCAGCTCGTAGGTGGCGAGGTCGGTCTCCACGCCCACCGCGCCGTCGGCGTCGACCGCCGCGACCTCGCTCTCGAGGTGGTTGATGCCGAGCATCCGCGCCTCCTCGATACCGTCGCTGATCTGCTGGATGCGGGAGTTCGACCAGGAGCGCAGCTGCCATTCGGTGCCACATCCGGGATCGATCTCCATGGCCCCGATCCCCATCACCAGCGCGACCGGCACGTAGCCGCCGTGGAGCAGCTTGCTGAAGGAGACCCCGTCCAGGTGGGACATGAACGGCGCCCGCAGCTGGGGTCCACCACGGCGGCGGACGGCGGTCCCGATGCAGGTGAACTCGAGCGAGTTGCCGACCCCCTCCAGGTGGCGGCGGATGATGCGGACCCCGACCACCCCGTGGGCGTTGAGCCCGCGCGCCTCCTCGAGGATCCGGCGGAGGGCGAGGTTGCGGGTCTCGGTGATCCCCGCCTCGTAGTAGCTGTGCTCCCAGTTGTAGCCGGGGCGGTGCTCGCTGCCGACCCCGTAGCCGTAGAAGCCGTGCGGGCACGGGTAGCTGCGCACCCGCCCGCCGCCCGCCGAGCCGCCGACGCCGTAGACGGTGGTGTAGCCCCACTGCGCCGCGATCCGGCAGACGCTGGAGCCCATGACCATGCCCACCGGCTCGAAGCCGGCATGCTGGATCGCCGCCATCTCGGAGACGGTGAGGTCACTGGTCCAGGCGGTCGTGCCCTTGCGCAGCTCCTCGATGCGCTCCTGCGCCGCGAGCGGCAGCCCACCGCGCTCCAGGGCCTCGATGCTGGCCTGCTGGCGCTGCTCGGCCTCGACCTGGTCGCTCATCAGCGGTCCAGGGAGAGGACCATGCGCGGGGTCGCGATCTCGCGATCGGGGAGCTTGCGCACCGCCGTCCCCATCGAGAAGAACTCGATGGTGTGACTCCCCCAGACGTGGGACTTCTCCTGGATCTGGACTCCCACGATGCCCTCGGCGCCCACCTTCTTGGCCTCGTCCTGCATCCGCTCCATGGCCAGCTCGCGGGCCTCGTAGAGCGCCTGGGTGAAGTTGGGCATCTCCTTGTTCTGCCCGATGTTGCCCATCGCCTTGAACATCCCCTGGTGGGCGACGTGGTAGACGCAGGTGCCCATCACCAGCCCGAGCGGCGCGTGCCCGGCCTGGAGCAGGGTCCAGAAGTCCTGGCCGGAGAGGTCGGAGGTGAACGGCTTGCCCTCCGGCGTCTTCCAGTTGCCGCCGTCCTCGGCGCTCACCGCGGTGCCGAGGGCGAGGAACTCGGCGGTGCCCCGGCCCCACTCGTAGAAGCCGACGTCGAGGCGGACGCCGACCACCCCGTCCGCCCCCAGCACCGCGGCCTCCTCCTCCATCCGGCTCATGGCCAGCTCGCGGGCCGCGTACATCGCCTGGGTCAGCGTCTGAACCTCGCGGCTGCTGCTCCAGCCCCTGGCGCTGAATCCGATGTGGTAGATGCTGCTGCCCACCACCAGGCCCCGCGGGTGAAACCCCGCCTCCTTGATCAGCAGGAACTCGTTGACGGAGAGGTCGCTGGTGAAGAGGGCGTCCTTGCCCTGCAGCTCGCCCAGGCGGCGCAGCGCATCCTTGGGCAATCCCTCCAGCGGCGCCACGCGAGCCTCGGCCGTCTGGGGGGAATCCTCCTGCTGGGTCATCTCAGACGCGCCTCCTGGTGGGGATGGACCGTTGTTCGGGAACTCAGGTGACCTCGGAGCGCAGACCCGCGAGGGCCTCGGCGCTGACCTGGGCCTGGCCACCCAGAACCTTGACCAGCGCGCGACGCCAGGCCTCGAAGCCCAGATCCTCGGAGCGTAGAACGATACCGCGCACCGCATGAGCGTGTCGGCACGCAACCGCGCCATGGCTCAGCTCGGCCTCGAAGACGTCCTCGCCGGCCCGTACGGTGATCTTCTTGATCGGGTGCTCCTTCTTGAACATCCCGCCCTCGCGCTGGACCTGGACGGCCCCCGGGACGGCATCCAGGAGCTTGGAGCAGAAGACCTGGAAGAAGACGGCGATGTCGGCGGCGTCGAGATGCAGAGACGCGGTGATGCTGTCGAGATCGGGATCCGGTGGGCTGGCGTCGGTCATCGAGGTCGAGTATACGAACGCCTCCCGGGCGACGGTCGGCGGCGCCTCGCCGCCGGAGCCCTGCCCTACGATGGCGCTGAGCCCGGCTGCGTCAGGCGAAGTGCGCCGATCGGATCGAGGAGGGTCCCCGTGGTGTTCACCGACGTCGAGCTCGAGCACCTCCACAGCCGGTGGCCGGGGCGGCCGGCCACCCTCGACGTCCGGCCGCGACGGGTCTTCGCCGGGGGGATCGGCCCGAACGGGGGGCGCATCGCCCCCTCGGTCACGGCGGCGTAGGCGGGCGCCCCGGTGGAGATCGCCGAGCACATCGCCCACCTCGGCGAGGAGGGCGAGCGGTTCGCGGAGGCGGCCACCGCCGCCGGGCTGGACAGCCCGGTGCCCACCTGCCCGGGTTGGCAGGTCCGCGACCTGGTCCAGCACCTGAGCGGCGTCCACCGCTGGGCGACGGCCTACCTCGTGACCGGCAACCTCGGGGCCACCACCGAGGCGGAGGACGCGGAGCTCTTCGCCGCCGCGGAGGATGGGGTGCTGATCCCCCGGTTCCGGCGCGGCCATGCCGCGCTGGTCGCGGCGCTCACGGGGGCGCCCCCCGAGCTCGCGTGCTGGACGTTCCTGGCCGCCCCCTCGCCGCTCGCCTTCTGGGCCCGGCGTCAGGCCCACGAGACGACCATCCATCGCGTCGATGCCGAGGCGGCGGTGGGACGGCAGAGCGGGTGCTCGCCTCAGCTCGCCGGGGACGGCATCGACGAGCTGCTGCGGGGCTTCCTCAGCCGCCCCCGGGGGCGGCTCGTCGCCGACCCGCCGGTGGCCCTGGCCGTCCGGGCGTCGGACACCGGGCAGAGCTGGACCATCCGGATCGAGCCGGAGCGGCGCCTGGTCAGCAGCGGCGCGGCCGGTGCCGACTGCACGGTGACCGGCGCCGCGAGCGACCTCTACCTGCTGCTCTGGAACCGCCGGGCGGCCGGCGGGACCGTGGACGTCGAGGGGGACACCGCGGTGCTCGACCTCTGGCGGGAGAGGGCCACCATCCGCTGGAGCTGATGGACCGGTCGCACCTTGGGCCGAGGGTCAGTCGACCTCGTCCTCGCCAGGGAGCATCAGGGTGTCCTGGAGGTCGTACAGAGCCTCCATCCAATCGGCGATGGGGATCTGCTCGGCGGGCCGCTTGATCAGCGGATGGGCGGCATCGATGATGAAGCGGCTGGCCCGGTATTTCAGCTCGCCGGGCACGTCCACCTCCTCCGCCAGGTTCAGCATCTCGAACTCCTCGATGAGCTGATCGATGGCCCGGATCTTCTTCCGGCGTGCATAGCGGGCATCGTGCTCGGCCTCGGCGCGCTCCCTGAGCTCGCTGATGGTGAGGCAGGTGTCCTGAATGAGCAAGCGCTCCCCCTCCTGAAGGGTGCGTTGGGGCGACGTCTCTGCCCGAGAGCCCGCAGAATCCTAGGCATGAAAACGGCGGACGGTCAAGGGTCGGACGGCCCAACCCTGAAGGGCGGACCGCCCCGATGAGGCGACCGGCGGGCAGTGCCGCGGAGGCCCGGGTGAGACGGATGGGAGTGGCCGTCTTCCCGGGGTTCGAGCTGCGCGTCCTCGCCCGCACCACCAGCACCCAGGACGTCGTGCGGAGTGCCGCCGCGGCCGGGGTGCCCGAGGGCTTCTGCTGCGTCGCCGGGGAGCAGACCTCCGGTCGCGGCCGCTCCGGGCGGGCCTGGGTGGCCCCCCCGGAGAGCGCCCTGCTCACCAGCCTGCTGCTGCGCCGGTGGGGGGTGGTCGCCGCCACGGTCCCCCTGGTGGCGGGGCTGGCGGTGGCCGACGCCGTGTCGGGGCTGAGCGGTGTCGACTGCCGGCTGAAATGGCCCAATGACGTGCTGGTCGGGACCGGCAAGCTGGCCGGCATCCTGGGCGAGGTCGAGCCCGGTGGCGGGATCGTGCTCGGGGTGGGCGTGAACCTCACGGTCGCCGCCTTCCCACCCGACGTTCCCGGGGTCAGCCTGGACCGGGTGGGCGGCGGGGTGTGGGGCTGGGATGCCGTGCTCGTCGCGTTCCTGAAGGAGCTGGGGCGCCGCCTCGGCCAGGTCGAGGCGGGGGGGATGCGGAGCCTGCGCGGCGACTGGACGGCGCGCGCGGCGGGCCTGGGCGGTCCGGTCCGCGCCGAGGTCGGTGGAGCGGTCGTGGCCGGGACGGCGCTCGGCATCGAGGACGACGGCGCGCTGCTGGTGGCGACCGATCGAGGCCGCGTCCGCCTGGTGGCGGGGGAGGTCCACCTGCTGGCAGACGCGGCCTCGTAGGTGATCCAGCGGAGGGTCAGCCGGGTGGCGGCCTCCGGGGCGGCGGCGACTCGCGCTCCGAGAAGCTGAGGATGGCCGCCGGGTTGAGCAGCGCGAAGGGGCGCTGGACGGTGCTGGTCTCGCTGGAGAGCGCGGGCACCCAGAGTGCCGAGACGTTGGTGAGGGGGAGGAAGTCGTCGGGATGGGTCTCGAGGTGCTGCTCGAGGGTCTGACCGTGGTCGACGTGGATGTCACCGACCAGGGAGAAGGCGGCGCTGTTGAACACCGCCTGGTGCACCGCCTTGCTGCGCCGGAACTCCGGGGTGGGCCGGGCCTCCGGCTCCTCCAGAGGGCAGAGGAGGATGACCGCCGACCTGGCGATGGTGGTCCGTGGCTCGACCCGACTGAGCACCGGGTAGTTGACCGAGAGCGGCTCCGCCCGGGTGTCGCGGAGCGAGAGGTACCGTCCGGCTCGGTTCACGACATCGCTGAGGCGATCGGGGCGGGTCACCTCCATCTCGCCGGTGAGCTTCATGAAGGTGGCGTAGACCTCGACCTGGGTCCACCCGCTGACGGCCATGCCCTCCACCCGGGACGACCCGGGCAACGCTCCGGGACCGCGCGAATCCTGGCAGGAGTGGAGGTGACGGGGCCGCCGATTCGCTCCAATCGGGTCAGGCGCAGTTGTCTGAGGTGAAAGGCTAGCAGGCCTCCCCACCGGTCGGATCGATCGGGCTGGCCGGGCCGCGACGGCACCCCGAGGGGTGCCGATCGCCGCACCCCCCGCGCGTCGCCGTGAACGTTCCCGGCCCGGCCGTGCCCGCCACCCGGTGTGGTTTCGACGTGCCCGGGACCGTAACCACGGCGCCGGACCCGCGCTTCTAGGCAGGAGATGGCCACTCTCCCCGCCACCGTTGCGTCGACCCGGACCGCCGCACGGGAGCGCCGAGCCGGGATCCTCTCGGTCGCCGCCCACCTCCCCGACGGCATCCTGAGCAACGCCGACCTCGAGCGGATGGTCGACACCTCCGACACCTGGATCATGGAGCGCACCGGCATCCGGCTCCGCCACCAGGCGGTGGCCGGAGAGACCACCTCGGAGATGGGGACCAAGGCCGCACTGCGCGCCCTCGAGATGGCCGGGAAACCTCGGATCGACGCCCTGGTGGTGACCACGGTCACCCCCGACACCCTCTTCCCGTCGACGGCGTGCCTGATCCAGCGGCGACTCGGGCTGGGTGGGATCCCGGCGTTCGACCTGAACGCGGCGTGCAGCGGCTTCACCTACGGCCTGATCGTCACCGAGAGCCTGATCCGCAGCGGCGTCGCCGAACGCGTGCTCCTGGTCGCCGCGGAGTCGATGACCACCCTGGTCGACTTCAGCGACCGGGGCACCTGCGTGCTCTTCGGCGACGGCGCCGGCGCGGCGGTGGTCGGGGCGGTCGCCTCCGGGGGGATCGTGGCCAGGCGATGGGGGGCGGACGGCGGCAAGGGACACCTCATCTACTACGGGCCCCAGCCCGACGACCCGAGCAGCGCAGACCGGGTCCGGATGGCGGGGAAGGGCACCTTCCGGCTGGCGGTGGAGACCTTCTGCGAGGTCACCGAGGGCGTCTGCGCCGACGCCGGGTGGGAGCTGGCGAGTGTCGACCACTTCGTCCCCCACCAGGCCAATCAGCGCATCATCGAGGCCGCGGCAAAACGGTTGGGTCTTCCCATGGAGCGAGTCGTGGTCAACGTCTCGGAGACCGGCAACACGAGCTCGGCCTCGATCCCCCTCGCCCTGGCGGGCGCCGCCGCCCAGGGACGTTTCAAGCCGGGCGACAGGATCGTGGTGGCCGCGTTCGGCGCGGGCGCCACCTGGGGCGCGCTCGCCTGGGAGTGGGGCGGGGACTGATGCTGGGACGCTTCACCGCTCCGGGGCCGCCCCGTGAGCGGCCGCTTCCCGCACCCGGACCCCGGCTGCGCCCGGTCGCGCGCTCCGGCAGCGTCGCCTGCAAGGGGTGCGGCCGCCGCTTCGTCCTGGAGCGGTATGAGGGAGCGCTCCGCGTCTGCCCCTGGTGCGGCCACCACGGACAGCTGCCCGCGACGGCTCGAGCGGCCCAGCTCGCCGACCCGGAAAGCCTCGAGATCCTCGACCTCCAGCTCACCGACCGCGATCCCCTCGGCTTCGACGACGGGCGGCCGTACCCGACCCGGGTCGCCGAGGCGCGCCAGAAGACGGGGCTCAGCGAGGCGTTCCTGATCGCCCGGGCGACCGTGGGGGGGATCCCCGCGGTGCTCGCCTGCATGGACTTCGGGTTCCTGGGCGGATCGCTCGGGTCGGCGGCGGGCGAGCTCTTCGTCCGCGGCTGCGAGCTGGCCGTCGCCGAGCATCGGGCGCTGGTGGCCGTCTCCAGCAGCGGCGGGGCGCGCATGCAGGAGGGGATCGCGTCGCTCGCCCAGATGGCCCGCTGCAGCGCCGGGGTGAACCTGATCAGCGGCGCGGGGCTCCCCTACATCTCGGTGCTCGCCGACCCCTGCTTCGGCGGCGTCACCGCCTCCTTCGCCGCCCAGGGCGACGTGATCCTCGCCGAACCCGGTGCCCGGATCGGGTTCGCCGGCGGCCGGGTGATCGAGCAGGCGGCCCACGAGGCGCTGCCGGAGGGCTTCCAGACCGCCGAATTCCTGCTCAGCCACGGCATGGTCGACCAGGTGGTCGACCGGCGTGAGCTTCGCGAGCTGCTGGTCCGGCTGCTGCTGGCGACCAGCGCCGGGCAGCGTGCGCAACCCGGATCGAGCCCGGAGCCCGCGCCACCCGCCGCCCAACCCGCCGCCGGGAGTCCCGTGGATGGGCAGCACCCGGCGCTCCCGTCCGGCGCGTCGCGGCCGGACCCGGGCCCACCCGGCGAGCGCCCGGCGCCGCTGCCCGGCCCGTCGGTCGCCGACCCCCTCTCCACCGCCGAGCGGGAGCGCGCGGCCTTCGCGGCCGTCGAGCTGGCCCGCCACACCGAGCGCCCGCGCACCCTCCACCTGCTGCGCACTCTCTTCCACGACTTCACCGAGCTGCGCGGTGACCGCCTCTTCGGCGATGACCGGGCGGTGATCGGAGGCCCCGCCCAGCTCGGCGGTTCCGGCCCCACCCCCGCGCAGGACACCTGGGTGATGGTGATCGGCCAGGAGAAGGGCAATGACGCCGCCTCGCGGGCGATCCACAACTTCGGGATGCCCCACCCCGAGGGTTACCGCAAGGCGATCCGCCTCATGCGCCTGGCCGAGAAGTTCGGGCTCCCGGTGATCTGCCTGGTGGACACGCCGGCGGCGGCCCCCGGGGTCGGCGCCGAGGAGCGGGGGCAGGCGTGGGCGATCGCCGACTCGCTGCTGACTCTGCTCCGCCTGCGGACGCCGATCATCTCCTGCGTGCTCTCCGAGGGCGGCTCGGGGGGCGCGCTGGCCCTGGGCATCGCCGACTCGGTGCTGGCCCTGGAGAACGCCATCTTCTGCGTCGCCCCCCCGGAGACGGTCGCCGCCATCCTCTACCGTGACGCCGCCCAGAAGGGGAGGGCCGCGGCCGCGCAGCGGCCCTGGGTGGGCACCGCCTACCAGCTCGGGCTGATCGACGAGCTGGTCCCGGAGCCGGCCCCGGGCGCCCACGCCCATCCGCAGGTGGTCGCCGGCGCCCTGCGCGGCGCCCTCCTCCGCCATCTCGCCGCCCTCCGCCCGATCCCCCTGGACGAGCTGCTCCGGCGACGCGCGGACCGCTACCGGCACGCCGGCGACTGAGCCGGGTCCGCCCTTCCCGGCCTGCGGCGCGGCGGCGCTCCGGCCCCGTAGGATCGCCGGCGTGACCGCATCCGACGGGCCCGCCGGCGCACCGGCGGCGCCCCACGACCCCGTGGGCCACGTCGTCTGGGACTGGAACGGCACCCTGCTCGACGACGCCCGGGTGGTGATCGCGGCGACCACGGCCGCCTTCGCCCAGGCCGGCATCGATGCCGCGGTCAGCCAGGAGATCTACCGGCTCAATTTCACCCGCCCGATCCGGATCTTCTACGAGCGGCTGCTGGGACGGCCGATCGACCCCGAGGAATGGGTGCGGCTCGACCACGCCTTCCATGAGGAGTACCACCGGCACGCTGACGGCTGCCGGCTGACCGCCGGCGCGCTGGAGGCCCTCGAGGTGGTGAGGGCCCGGGGCTGGACCCAGTCGCTCTGCTCGATGCTGCCCGAGCGGTACCTGCTGCCGGCGGTCGCGGCGCACCGGATCGGCGGCTACTTCCTTCGCATCGACGGTCTCACCGGGGGCGAGCGGGGCGGCACCAAGATGCGCCACCTGAAGGCCCACGTCGCCGCGCTGGGCACCGCGCCGGCGCGCGCCGTGATGATCGGCGACACCGTCGACGACGCCGTCGCCGCGGCCGGCGCCGGCCTCGGGTGCATCCTGCTCGACGGGGGCGGAGGACTGCACACCTCGGAGGCGCTGGCCCAGGCCGGCGCGACCGTGGTCGCCACCCTGACGGAGGCGATGGGGCTGCTCCTGCCCCCGGTGGCACCGGCGCCCTGAGGGACGCGCGCCGTCAGCCGGGTGGAGGTCACCGTTTCGGGGTGCGCTGCTAGATTGAGCCTCATGGAGAAGGGAGACCTGGTCGCCGACTTCGAGCTGGAGGACGAGACCGGGACGCCACGCCGGCTCTCCGAGTTCCTCGCCCAGGGCCCGGTGGTTCTCTTCTTCTACCCCGCGGCGATGACCGCCGGGTGCACCCGCGAGAGTTGCCACTTCCGAGACCTGGCCGCCGAGTTCGCCTCCGCCGGAGGCCAGCGGATCGGGATCAGCCATGACAGCGTCGCCAAGCAGCACCAGTTCGCCGAGCGCTACACGCTCGGCTACCCCCTCCTCTCCGACCCCGACGGCAAGGTCGCACGGCAGTTCGGCGTCAACACCCGCTTCGGCATCGTCCCGGTCAAGCGCTGGACCTTCGTCATCGGCGCCGACGGCCGCGTGCGCGAGGTCGTCAAGAGCGGGACCAACATGAACGTCCACGCCGACCGCGCCCTGCAGGTGCTGAGACAGCCATGAGGATCGGGATCATCGGCGCCGGCAACATCGGCGGCACGCTCACCCGGAGGTTCACGGCGCTGGGCCACGAGGTCGTGGTCGCCAACTCGCGCGGCCCCCAGACCCTCGAGGACCTGGCCGAGGAGACGGGTGCCACCGCCGCCGACGCCTCGGTGGCCGCCGCGGGCGCCGAGCTGGTGGTGGTGACCATTCCGGAGAAGGCGATCCCCGGGCTGCCGGCGGGGATCCTCGATGGGGCCGCACCCGGGGCGGTGATCGTCGACACCGGCAACTACTACCCGCAGCGCGACGGGCGCATCGCCGAGATCGAGGAGGGGATGACCGAGAGCCGGTGGGTGAGCCGACAGCTCGGCCGGCCCGTGGTCAAAGCCTTCAACAACATCCGCGCCCAGCACCTGCTGGAGCTGGGCCGGCCGGCCGGCACGCCGGGGCGGATCGCCCTCCCCGTCGCCGGCGACGAGCCGGAGGCCAAGGCGATCGTGATGCGCCTGGTCGACGAGCTGGGGTTCGACCCCGTCGACGCCGGCGGCATCGACGAGTCGTGGCGCCAGCAGCCGGGGAGCCCGGTCTACGCGACCGACCTCGACGCGAGGGGGGTGCGCGCGGCCCTGGGTCGCGCCAGCCCCGAGCGCGGTCGCGACTTCCGGGCCTGAGGTCTCCCGCGGCGGACCCTCGCTCCGCGCCGACGATCAGGCCCCGGCGGTCACCGTCCTCAGCTCGCTCAGCGAGTCACGGATGAGCTGCGGCAGGGATCGCTCGCTGGCGTCATCCACCCAGCGTTCGAAGGCGATCTTGAAGACGGCGATCCCGGCCTCGGCGGTGAGGCTCGCGGATGGTTCGGGGACGCCGCGCCGGCGCAGTGCCTGGGAGAGCGCCGCCGACCAGGAGGCGAGCTTGATCAGCTCGCGCTCGCGCAGCTCCGCGTTGGCGCTGATCACGGCCTGGCGCCGGCGCGCGTAGTCGCGCCGCTCCTGGAGTGGGGCGGTGGCGGTCTCGAGGGCGGCGGTCACCGCGTCGAGCGGAGCGGCCGATTCCGGAGCCGCGGTCAGGCTGCTCACCAGGAGGTCGCGCAACGCGTCCGTGCCCGCGAACAGCACCTCGCGCTTGTCGGCGAAGTGGCGGAAGAAGGTCCGCTCGGTGAGCCCGGCCCGCCCGGCGATCTCCGCCACCGTGGTCTGCTCGAATCCACGCTCGCTGAACAGCTCGAGCGCCGCCTGCATCACCCGGCCGCGGGGGTCGGGCTCCCAACGTCCCATCCCCGGATCCTACGCCATGACAGGGACTGACATCCTGTGGTAGAGTGATGTCAGTATCTGACATCAACCGTTTCTCGGTTCTCGAGAACGGCGCCCGACCGGAGGTCTCTCATGCGTCTGTTCGTCACCGGCGCGTCCGGCTGGATCGGCTCCGCCGTCGTCCCCGAGCTGCTCGGCGCAGGCCATCAGGTCGTCGGCCTCGCCCGCTCCGATGCCTCCGCCGCCCTCCTCACCGCCGCCGGCGCGGAGGTGCAGCGCGGCACCATCGACGACCTCGAAACGCTGCGCAGCTCCGCTGCAGCGGCGGACGGTGTGATCCATCTCGCCTTCCAGCACGATGTCGCGTTCTCGGGGGGCTTCGAGGCCGCCGCCGACGCGGATCGTCGCGCCGTGGAGACCTTCGCCGAAGCGCTGGCGGGCTCGGATCGCCCATTCGTCCTCGCATCCGGGATCCTCGGCCTCGCGCCGGGTCGGGTGGGCACCGAGAGGGATGGGCACGACGCATCCGAGATGGCCGTCCTGCCCCCCGGTCCGCGGACCCGGTATGGCACCTCCGAGCTGGTGCTCTCCCTCGCGGACCGCGGGGTCCGCTCCTCGATCGTGCGCCTCGCCCCCACCAACCACGGCGTGGGGGACCGGGGCTTCACCGCGACCCTCATCGGCATCGCCCGCGACCGGGGCCTCTCCGGTTACATCGGCGACGGCTCCAACCGCTGGACCGCCGTGCACCGGCTCGATTCGGCACACCTCTTCCGGCTGGCCGTTGAAGGCGCCCCGGCCGGGTCGACGCTGCACGCGGTCGCCGACGAGGGGGTGCCGATCCGCGAGATCGCCGAGGTGATCGGACGGCACCTGGACCTCCCGGTCGTCTCCATCGCCCCGGAGGATGCGCGCGAGCACTTCACCTGGATGGCCGGCTTCCTGGCGACCGACAGCCCGGCGTCCAGCACCCTCACCCGCGAGCTGCTGGGGTGGGAGCCGGCGCAGTGCGGGCTCATCGAGGACCTCGACCAGGGCCACTACTTCGAGCACGCGGCGACAGGTCGCGATGCACGGGGTGCCCGAGCCTGACGGCCCGAGGGGGGCCCGGGACGCGCCGCGCCTGCCGAACCCGCCCTAGCCGCCCTCGGTCCCGATGGCGATGCCGTTGCCGAGGGTGGTGACGTACACCGTGCCATCGCCACCCACCGCCAGGGCGGTGGCGTTGCCGGCGACGGTCGCGTAGTACGGATCGTCGACCTGGGTGACCTGGGGGCAGCTGACCGCGCAGCCGCTGACCTGCACCTGCCAGAAGGCCGGCTCGACACCGCCCGCGGCCATGTCGACACCGTCGCCGCCCGCCCCGGTGTATGCGGCCAGCGGTCCGCCCACGTCGTCGGTGCCGCTGGCGGGTATGAGCCATGCCGGCGCGCACGCCGCGGAGCAGGTGCTGGTGTCGATCATCCCGAGTCCGTTGGAGTCCGCCACCCAGAGCTGCGTCGGGGTGACGGGGTCGCCGGCCACCCAGCCCCGTCCCGCGCCGGCGCTCGTGTTCGCGTACAGCTCGACCCATGGCGAGAAGACGCCCGCGCCGACCGTCGACATCCAGACCGCATGGGTGCCCTCGTCGTACATGTAGAGGGCGCTGCCGTCCTCGGCCCAGGCGAGGCTGACCCCGTGGATGTCGCCCGGGGACACCGTCGGCCCTCCGCCGGATGGCGACGGGATCAGGGCCCACGAGCCGGCGGTGCCGGAGCCGTCGAACGCGTAAACGCCGCTGCGCTGGAAGGCCGCGACCAGCATGTAGTCGCCCGGTCCGGTGGCGGCGGAGGCGAGCGCGATGGGCCGGGTGGTGACCCCGGCGGGCAGCGGAAGCGGCGACCACGGGCCGCCACTCGCCCACCCCGCGGAGTACCAGATCGACCCGAGGCTGTCGGTCTGCCGAGCGCCTCCGGAGAGGATGAGCGCGGAGGGCGAGACGCTCGCGTCCCAGGCCACCGCCAGGCCGGTGTACGGGCCCGAGGAGAGCAGGGGCGGATTCACGAGGCCGTCGACATCGGCCAGGTCGTCGGTGGAGGCGAGCACCTCCCAGTCGGCGTCGGCGACCGCGACGTCCGAGCTGTCGGCGGGGTCGACGGCGACCGCCGGGTCGAAGGTCGAGGCCAGTCCCATGACCGCGGGGCTCCACGCCGGAGAGCTCTGCGGGTCGTAGGACCAGACGCCCGACCGGCCTCCGACCAGCAGGGGGTCGAGCCCACCGCTCTCGCCGAGCATCACGATGGTCGACCCCGCGAAGACGTCGGCGGTGCTCCCCTCGCAGCTCGCGAGCGTCGACGACGGGCACCCCCCGATCATCGCGGAGGGCCCGAGATTGGAGCCCGCCGAGCCGGCGGCGCCGTCCTCCCACCAGGGTGTGGAGGTGCCCTCGATGGTGCTGGAGACGCTCCCCGGGGGGACCAGCGGAGTGATGGTGGTCGCGCCCCCGGTCACCACCAGCCGGGCGACGTCGGAGGCGCCGGCACCGGCGTAGGTGGCCGCGTACAGCACGTCCTCCGGCGGCGGCCCCGCCGAGGTCTCGTAGCCGGTCAGGGTGTACCAGTGCAGCGACGGATCCAGCGTCGTCCACGATCCGTTGCTCCAGTAGCCGATGCCGTTGGCGCCGGCGGCGTAGACGCGGGCGCCGAGATGGATGAGCTCCTGGACACCGGTGGAAACCCCCTTGCGGGCGCTCAGCGCCCTGGTCCTCGCGCTGCCGCTCACGCCGGTGACCTCGTACACGCCCTTGCTGGCGCCCGTCCTGCTGATCACGGAGACGAAGGCGTCGCCGCCGCCATCGAGGGCCATGGAGTTGAGGTAGGAGCTGCAGAGGGCGACGCACTGCCAGCCCGCGGCCGGAGTCGCCGAGTCAAGCGACCAGCGCTCCAGGCCGCGACCGAAGGAGGCGGCGTAGAGATAGGTTCCGTCGGTGGCGAGCAGATCGCCGGTGGCGCGCGGCTGGCCCTGCTGGCCGGGGAGGTTGCTGCCGTCGAAGGTCGGCGGCGTCCCGGTCCCGGCGTGCCCCTGGTACGACCAGCTGACACCGTCGTCGGTGGAGGTGGCGATACCGCCGTTCGCACCCGAGCCCACCGCGGCGTACCAGACCCCACCCTGGTCGAGAAGGGCGGCGACGCTGTAGGCCGCCGCGGGGAGTCCCTGATCCTGCGGCGTCCAGGTCACCCCGCCGTCGACCGAGCGGAAGAAGCCCTCGGTGTCGCCGCCCGCGATGAGGGTGCCGCTCGGGGATTGCGCCAGGACGCTGATGAACCCGCCACCCTCGACGGCGGAGTTGGTGAAGGAGAGCCCCGCCGCCCCGGCGGTCAGGGGGCTGAGCGGCGCGGCGGCGAACGCCAGCACGCTGCCCGCCAGCGGGACGATGAGCAGGTGGGCGGACCGGCGGCGGCCGCGCTGCGCACCCCTCAACCTCTCCCCTCCTCGGCCTCGAGCCTTGGTCAATCTAATCACGCGACGGTTCCCGCGTCACCGCCCACACGCGTCACCGCCCGGGTTGACCCCGGCGCCGGCCCCTGGTAGGGTCAGTCGCGAACTGACGTTCGCAACGGTCCCGCACGAGATGACGTACCGGCTCCTCCACATCGCCGACCTCCACCTCGATCGCCCCTTCGCCCTGATGGGCTGCCATGGGGAGCTGGCCCGTCGCCGCCGCCAGGGGCTGCGGGAGGCGCTCCGCCGGGCCGGCGAGGTCGCCCAGGAGCGGGGCTGCGGCGCGGTGACCGTCGGCGGCGACCTCTTCGAGCACGAGCGCGCCGGCGCCGAGACCGCGGAGTTCCTAGTCGAGACCTTCGCCTCCTGGGCGCCGATTCGGGTGCTGCTCGCCCCCGGCAACCACGACCCCCTGGTGCCCGGGAGCATCTACCTCAGGACCCGGTGGCCGGAGAACGTCCACGTCTTCCGCGGCTCCCGGCTGGAGCCCCTGGAGCTCACCGAGGGCCTGACCGTCTGGGGTCTCGGGCACCAGGAGCCGGCCTGGACCGGCAACCCCCTGGAGGGCGGGCTCGCGGCCGGGTCGGGCCGCCGTCACCGGCCGGGGGACGGCGTCCACCTGGCGCTCTTCCACGGGGCGGAGACGGGCAGCCGCCCGGCGGGCAAGGGAGTCCACGGTCCCTTCGCGGCCGCCGAGATCCGGGAGCGGGGCTACGCCCTGGCGCTCTGCGGCCACTACCACGGCCGCCGGATCGACCTGGAGAGCGGGCTCGTCTACCCGGGCAGCCCCGAGCCGCTCGCCTTCGACGAGAGCGGCCCGCGGGGGCCGGTGGTGGTCGAGATCGGCGGCCGGGGTGAGGTCCGGTGCACCGCCATCGACACCAACCGCTGGCACGCGGGCATCGTCGAGTGCCGCCTCGACGGCGTGGGCAGCATCACCGCGACCGTCGATCGGGTCAGCGCCGAGGTGCTCACGGCGACCGCCGGCCTCCCCCTGGAACGGACCACGCTCCGCGTCGACCTGGTCGGAGCGATACCGCCCAGCCTGGGGGTCGATCTCTTCGACTGCGAGAGCGCGGTGCGTGAGGCCACCGGCGTCGCCGCGCTGAGGATCAGGGACCTGACCGCGCCCGCCACCGACCTCGAGGCACTCGCCGAGGAGGGGACGACACGCGGCGCCTTCGTGCGCATCGCGGTGGCGGCGCTGGCCGCGGCCGAGAGCGCCGAGGAGAAGGCGGTAGTCGGCGATGCCCTCCGCTACGGGCTGGAGGCCTTTGCCGGCAGCGAGGTGGGGCTCCGATGAGGCTGGAGCGGCTGGAGGTCACCGGCTTCGGCCGGCTGCGCCAGCGGCGCTTCGACTTCGGGGAGCGGATCACGGTGGTGCTCGGGCCCAACGAATCCGGCAAGTCGACGCTGCACCGCGCCATCCGCGCCGCCCTCTACGGCCTCGACGCGGGCGGCCCGGGACGGCCGCGCGAGCGCAGCGACTGGGCGCGCTGGCTGCCCTGGTTACCGGGCCGCTTCGGTCTCACCCTCACCTACAGCCTAGATGGAGGGCGCCGGCTGCGCGTGGCCCAGAGCTTCGACCACGACCGGGTGCAGGCCCAGGTCCACGAGCTGGGCGGGGGCGACGTCACCCAGCAGTTCCGGGTGGGCCGGACCGTCTGCCCCGGCCGCTTCCACCTCGGGATCGACGAAGCGGTCTTCTGCGCCGCGGCCTGGCTCGGTGAGGAGGGTCTCCACCTCGCGGCCGCCGAGGCGGCGCCGCAGCAGGCGGGGCGCCTGCGCGAGGCGCTCGAGAGGCTGATCGACGCCGGTGCCGAGGGGTCGACCGCGGCGGAGGCGATCAAGCGGCTGGGGGACGCCCTCCAGCGGGTGGGCTCGGAGCGGCGCTCCGGAAGCCCGCTGGGGGTCGCCGTGGCCCAGGCTCGACGCCTCGACCTCGAGATCGCCACGGCCCAGCAGCGCCTCGGGTCGTTCGCCGGCGAGGAGGAGCGGCTGCGGGGGCTGGAGGCCGAGGCGGGGCGCTGCGCCGAGGAGGCGATGGCAGCCCAGCGCGCCTGGATCCGGGCGCGGATCGCCCGTCTCGGCGACCAGGAGGCCGAGATCCGGCTGGCCGGCGACGAGGCGATCTCGCTGGCCGCCGCCCTGAAGGCCGAGGCGGGCTACGCCACCTTCCCGCTGGAGCCGGAGGCGGCGGTCATCGCCCTGGGGGGGGAGCTGCACCAGGTGTCGCGGGCCGCCGATGAGGCCGAGACCCGCTGGGCGGCGGCCGCGGAGCCCATGGAGGCCGTCCGCCGCCGGCGCTCCGAGATCACCGCGGGCCTCCGGGCGCTGCCCGAGGCGCCATCGGTCGCCCTGGCGGCGGTCGACGAGGCGGATCGCCTGCGCCGGCGCGTCGAGATCGTGGCCGCCATCGCGCGCAGGGACTCCGAGCTCGCGATCACGTCCCGGGACGAGGCGCTGCGCCGCGAGATCGCGGTGACCGGCCTCGGGTCGGTCGACCCCGGGGAGCTCGAGACGGTCGCCCGCCTGGTGGAGGCGGCGCGCTCGGCGGCGGGGCACGTCCGGCTGGCCCTCGGGCTGATGGGCGCGCTCACCCTGGCGGAGGCGGTTGCGGCCGCCGGCCTCGCGTCGGCGGGCGACCGGATGGCGGCCCTGCTGGCGGCGATCGCCGCCGTGGTGGTGGTGGCCGGGCTCGCTGCCGCCGGCGGCCTCGCACAGCGCGCCGGCGGGGCGGCCCGCCGCGATCTCGCGGACCGGCTTCCGGGTCTGGACCTCAGCCCGGTCGCTCTCGAGAGGCTGGGGGCCCGCCTCCCCGCCGCGCGCAGCCTCCACGACGAGCGCCGGCAGCAGGCGGCCCTCGCCGAGGTCCACAGGGCCGATCAGACCCGCGCCCGCGCGGAGCTCGAGGCGCTGGTCGACGGCTGTCTCGACCTGGCTCGCGAGACCGGGGTCGTGGCTCCGGGCCGCCCGCCGGCCGGGTCCCGCAGTGAGGCCCTGGTGGAGACCGCGACCGTGGCGCTCGCCGCGGTCGACGATGCGGCCCGGCTGGCCAGGCGGCGCCGCGAGCTCGAGGCCGAGGACGCGGGCCTCGCCGAGCGCGAGATCCAGCTCGGCGCGTTCGGCCAGGAGGCCGCCCGGACCCGCGCCACCGCCGGGACGGTGGAGGCCAGGATCCGGCAGGTCACCGCCGCGGCGGGCGTGGATCCCGGGCTGCCGCCCGCGGCGGCGGTGGCCGCCTTCCGTGACGCCTGCGCCCACCGGCGGGAGCACGACCGCCTCGCCGCCGCGCTCGCCGAGGTCCGCCGCCGCCAGCGGGTCGACGGCGCCGACCTCGAGACGATCGCCCGCCGGCGGTCCGAGCTGGCCGCCGAGCTGGGCCGCCGGGACGGCTCCGCGGAAGCCTCCGAGGAGAGCGTCCCGACCGACGCGGGCGGGCTCGACGAGCTGGAACGGGCCGCCGCGTCGGCGCGGGAGCGCGCCACCACCGCCTCCACCGCCGCCCGGACGCTCGAGGCGCGCATCGAGGGGCTCACCGGCAGCCTGCCCTCCCTCCCCGACCTCGAGGACGAGCGGCTGACGGTCACCGCCGCCCGTGACCGTGCCCTTCGCCAGCAGGAGGCGCTCCAGCGTGCGGTGGCCATGATCGACGCCGCCGGCCGGGACGTCCACGAACGCCTCGCGCCCCGCCTGGCGGCATCGGTCTCAAACCGTCTCGCCCTGCTCACCGGCGACCACTATTCGGACGTCAACGTCGACGTGGAGCACTTCGCGGTTGCACTCGCATCCGGCGACCGTGACCAGCTGGTCGGGCTCGACGTCGTCTCCCACGGAACCCGCGACCAGGTGGCGCTGCTGCTCCGGCTGGCCCTCTGCGAGGTGCTCGGCGACGCCGGCGAGTCGATGCCGCTGCTGCTCGACGAGCCGCTCGCCTCGGCGGACCCGGCGCGCCGCCGCGGGCTGCTCGAGTTCCTGTCGCAGCTGTCTGCAACCAACCAGCTGGTGGTCACCACCACCGACCCGGGGATTGCCGCCACCCTGGTCGGGCTGGGCGACCCGGAGACGACGGCGATCATCGACCTGGGTGCGCCGGTGGGCTTGCCCGAGCCGGCATCGCTGCCGCCCGAACCGTCGTTCCGACCCGGGTCGGTGGGGTAGCGCGAAGCCGACGCCGGCTGGGGCAGCCCCGGGTCAGAATGCCGAAGCCACCCGGACCAGGCCCTCGAGGTCGCTGACCGGAGCGGTGATCAGCGGCACCCGAACCGTGGGCACGTCGACCAGGCGCGCCAGCCGGGTCAGCTGGCGCGCCTCTCGCTGGGCGAGCTCCGAGAGCAGCCGATAGGACCGGCCCAGGGACGCGGCCGCCACCGGATCCACCGCGACGTCCAGCGCTCGGCCGAGCGCCTGGGCACCGCGATGGTCGGCAAGCACCTCGGCGGCACGGACGCCGGCCTCGTCGGTGAGGAAGCTGGGGAGCACCCGGTTGACCACCACCGCCCGGAGCGGCATGGAGAGCTCCTCGAGCTTGGTGACGAAGTGCTCGGCCTCGGCGAACGCGGCGGGCTCCAGGGTGGTGACCACGACGAAGCCGACCCGAGAGCTGCGCAGCAGCCGGCTGACCGCCCGGGCTCGCTGCTGCACGCCCCCGTAGAGGGTCTGGAGGTCGGCGACGAAGTCGCCGAGCTCCCCGAGCAGCTCGCTGCCCAGCAGCCGGTCGGCGATGTGCAGGAGCGGGGCGGCGGCCAGGTTCATGGCATGGAAGCCGAGCCGGGACGGCCCGGCGAGCCAGGAGAGGAGCCGCGCCCCCACGAAGTCGGAGATCCGCTCCGGCGCCTCCAGGAAATCCAGGGCGGAGCGCGAGGGAGGGGTGTCGATCACCAGGCAGTCGTATTCGCGCTCCTCGTGAAGCTCGTAGAGGGCCTCCATGGCGGCGTACTCATGGCTCCCGACGAAGGCGTCGCTGATGCCCTGGTAGAAGCGGTTGCTCAGGATTCGTCGCGCCACCTGGCGGTTCGGGGAGTGCCGCTCGACCATCCGGTCCCACACCGACTTCTGGTCGAGCATCGCCGCCACCAGCTCGCCGCGGAGCGGCAGGCCGGCCTCACGGAGCCGGGCGGCGGGAACCGTGACCGGGTCGGCGCCGATCTCGCTCATGCCCAGGGCGGTGGCGAGCCGCCGGGCCGGGTCGATGGTGAGCACCATCACCCGCCGGTCGCTGGTGGCGGCGATGGCGGCCGCCAGGGCGGCGCTCAGGGTCGTCTTCCCCACCCCGCCGCTGCCGCAGCAGATCACGACCTCGAGGCCGCCCACCAGCTCGGCCAGCCTGGGGGTGGCGGGGTCGGTGGGTGGCCGGCTCATCCCTCGGCCTCCATGGACGCCGCCACCGCCCGGGTGGTGGCGAGCCCGGAGCGGGCCGCGACCAGGGGCACCGACACGACCGGGACCGACATGCGGGCGGCGAGCCGGCGGGCGAAGGGTTGGCCGCTCCGGTTGAGGGCATCAACCAGCCTGACCCCGGCGACCAGGCTGTCCACCCCGTCACCGAGGACCTGGGCCGCGGCCCGGGCGTGCCCGGCATCGGCCAGCAGCTCGACCAGCCGGCGCTGCCGCGGTGACGACACCGAGGCCACGGTGCGGTTGAGAAAGCAGGGCCCCAGCCCGATCTCGGTGTGCTGCACCACCTCGTCGTGGAGATCGAGCGCCTCCGTGACCGGCATCTCCTCGGCGAGGGCGGTGATGCAGAGGGCGGTCTTGCGATGGTCGGTGACCATCGCGTCGACGAAGTCGAGCTGGGAGCCGAGCATGCCGCCCCGCACCAGCCGTCGCATCGATCGCGCGGCGGTGAGCTGGGGGAGGATCTCACCGCTGGAGGTCGCGTCGACCACGATCAGGTCCCACACCGGCTTCCGGTCGGCCTCGCGGCGGCGCTCCTCATGGGCGATCTTGCCCACCATCAGCATGTCCCGCGGACCGGGAACCCCGGTGGCCACGAAGTCGAAGACGCCGGCCAGCGGCGTGAGACGGGTGAAGCGGGGGACCTTGAAGAAGATCGCGAGGTACTCCTGGAACGAGTCCTCGGGATGGAGGGCGATCACCGAGAGGTTGCGCTGCACCACCACCGGGCGGAAGCCCACCGGCGCATGCCCCAGGGCCTCCGCCAGGTCGCCCTTGGCGTCCACCTCGACGGCGAGCACCCGGATCCCGCTGCGGGCCGCGATCAGCGCCAGTGCCGCGGCGATGGTGGTCTTGCCGGTCCCCCCCTTGCCTGCGACGAAGATGACCCGCTTGCGGAGGAGATCATCGAGGCGGGTGCGTCCGCCCGCGCGCTGAGGAGGCGTCGGGGCGTCTCAGGCCGGGTCCGCGCCGCCCCGGACCGCGGCCAGCACCTCGTCCGCATGCCCCTCCGGCTTGACCGTCCGCCACTCGCGGGCGATGCGGCCGTCGGGTCCGATCAGGAACGTGGAGCGGTCGACCCCCATGTATTCGCGCCCGTACTTCGACTTGGTCACCCAGAGCTGGAGGAAGCCGATCAGCCGGCGGTCCGGGTCGCTGACCAGCGGGATGCCCAGCTCGCACTTGGCGGCGAAGGCGTCGTGACTCTCGCCGGAGTCCGGCGAGACCCCGTACACGGCCACCCCGGCGCGCTCGAACTCCGGCAGCAGCCGGGTGAACTCCCGTCCCTCCAGGGTGCATCCGGGCGTGTCGTCCTTGGGGTAGAAGTAGAGAACGGTCCGGTGGCCGAGCAGGTCGGCGTTGCGGAGCCTGCCGCCTCCACCGGTGGCCAGGTCGAAGTCGGGCAGCTCGATTGCCGTCTCATCCATCTCACGCTCCCCCAGGTCCACGGGCCAGCAGCACCGAGTCTACGAGCCCGCCGACCTCGCCCGAGCCGCCGGATGCCGGACCGGCAACCGTGGACGGTTCAGTTGAGGAAGGAGCGGAGCCTGCCCACGACCTCGTTCACGTGGCCCCGATCCGGGGCGTCGGCGGGCGCGGTGGCGAGGTAGTCGCCGAGGTCACGCAGGGCGCCCTGGGGCCGGCCCATCTGCCAGAGGAGGAGGCCCCGGTCGCGCCGCTCGGCGGGCTCGTCGGGGAGGAGATCGACGCAGCGATCGGCGGCGAGCAGCGCCAGCGGCCAGTCCTCCAGGCTGGCGTAGCAGCCCCGGAGGTTGCGTGACATCCGGGCCAGGATCCGGCGCGGCGTGGCCGGCTCCAGCCAGCGGGGCTCGACCCGCTCCGGCTCGTGGCCGAGGTGGCGCCCGGCGGTCCGGAGCAGCGCCTCGTCATCGAGCGGCTCGCCGGAGCAGGCGTCGACGACCAGGCCCTCGACCCTCACCGCGAAGTGCCCGGGAAGCGCGATGCCCTCCACCCGGATCCCGGCGCGCCGTCCCACCCCCATCCAGATCGCCCCGCAGGCGATCGGGGTTCCGGCCCCGCGCTCCATCACCGAGTTGAGGTAGTGGGTTCGCGGGTCGCCGCCGCCGGCCCCGTGGAGGTTGAGCCGGGTGCGGAGCACCGCCGCCATGGCCGCCGAGGGAGGGTCCGCAGCCACGCCGTCGAGCTCCCCGGCGAGATCGTCGAGCAGGGTGAGCCAGGGCTCGGGCCGGATGCCGGGCGAGTCCTCGGCAGCCATCCAGAGCGCCGCCTCGGCGATGTCGGAGGCGGGGTCGGCGGCGGCGGCGAGGAGCAGGCTGCGCGGGTCGGCGGGCGCCATCGCCCGGTATGATGCCCGGCCGGGCACCCGGGACCGCCGGGAGCGCCCTGCGGAGCGAATACACTGGGATACGGATGCTGCTCGACGAGATCGCCTCCCCCGACGACCTGCGCGGCCTGAGCCCCCAGGATCTGAGCCGCCTCTGCGCCGAGATCCGCGAGTTCCTGGTGGCGGCGGTCTCGCGGACCGGCGGCCACCTCGGGCCCAACCTGGGCGTGGTCGAGCTCACCGTCGCCGTGCACCGGGTCTTCCATTCGCCACGCGACGCGCTGGTGTTCGACACCGGTCACCAGGCCTACGTCCACAAGATGCTGACCGGGCGGCTGGCCGGGTTCGATCGGCTGCGTCAGCGCGGCGGGCTCTCCGGCTATCCCAACCGGGGCGAGTCCGAGCACGACATCGTCGAGAACTCCCACGCCTCCACCGGGCTCAGCTACGCGCTGGCTCTGGCCAGTGCGCGGCAGCTCACCGGCGAGGCCGGCAAGGTGGTCTGCGTGGTCGGCGACGGGGCGCTGACCGGCGGCATGGCCTACGAGGCGCTCAACAACATCGGTCACCTGCGGCCCGATCTGATCATCATCCTCAACGACAACGGGCGCTCCTACGCCCCGACCATCGGGGGGATCGCGGAGAACCTGGGGCAGCTCCGTCTCTCGCCCACCTACGAGGCCGCCAAGGACGCCACCGGGCGGACCCTGCGCCATCTCCCCCTGGTCGGCGACTCCGCGTACCAGGCCGCCAAGCGGGTGAAGGAATCGCTGAAGCAGCTGGTCTCCACCACCTCGATCTTCGAGACCCTCGGTCTCAAGTACGGTGGCCCGATCGACGGGCACGACATCCCCGCCCTGGAGCGGGCGCTCCGGGACGCCGCCGCGTACCGCGGGCCGGTGGTCATCCACGTGGTGACCAACAAGGGCAACGGCTACGCCCCGGCGGTGCAGGACGAGATCGACAAGTACCACGGCGTCTCCAGCTTCAACCCCGAGGACGGCAGCTTCACCAGCAAGGCGGTCTCCTGGACCGACCTCTTCGGCGAGGCCCTGCTCGAGGCGGCCGAGCAGGACTCAAGGATCGTCGCCATCACCGCGGCCATGGCCTCGTCGACGGGCCTGCTCGAGTTCTCGGAACGGTACCCGGATCGTTTCTTCGACGTGGGCATCGCCGAGCAGCACGCGGTCACCTTCGCCAGCGGGCTGGCCATGAAGGGGCTCCGCCCGGTGGTCTGCATCTACTCGTCGTTCCTGCAACGCGCCTTCGACCAGATCGCCTGCGACGCCTGCCTGCACCGGCTGCCGGTGACCTTCGTCATCGACCGGGCCGGGATCACGGGCGACGACGGGCCCTCGCACCACGGCATGCTGGACCTCGCCTACCTGCGCTGCCTCCCCAACCTGGTGGTGGGCGCGCCGAGCAGCCCCGACGAGATGCGCCGGATGCTGGCCACCGCGCTGGCCCAGGACGGGCCGTTCGCCTTCCGCTACCCGCGCGGGTCCGCGCCGGCCACGGCGACCGCCGCCCTCGAGCCGCTCTCCATCGGCCGGTCGGTCACCCGCCGTGAGGGCGACGACATCGCCATCATCGCGGTGGGGAAGATGGTCAGGGTGGCCCTCGAGGCGGCGGCCCAGCTCGAGTCGGACGGGATCAGCTCCACGGTCGTGGACGCCCGCTTCGTCAAGCCGGTCGACCCCCACCTGGCCGACGTGGCCGCGGCTCACCGCGCGGTGCTGACGGTCGAGGACGGCACCCGGGTGGGCGGCTTCGGGAGCGCCGTCGCCGAGCTGCTCGGGGACACCGGCGTGGCCGTTCCGGTGCGCCGGCTCGGGATCCCCGATCGCTTCGTCGAGCACGGCGCCCAGGCGCTGCTGCTGAGCGAGCTGGGACTGGACGCGGACGGGGTGGCGCGGTCGGCGCGCGAGCTGCTGGCGGCCACCGCGCGGCGCGACGCCGTCCTCACCTGAGCACGGGCCGCCGAGGCCCCCGATGGGCACCGTCCTCGTCACCGTCACCGGGCCGGGCGGAGAGGCCGACCTGGCGGTTCCGGACGACACCGAGGTCGCCGCGATCGTCCCCGAGCTGGTCCGTCACTGCGAGCCGGAGCCTCGAGCCTGGAGCCGCTGGGCGCTCGGGCCGCTCGGCGGCGATCCGTTCCCACCCGCCTCGACCCTCGGCGCCCTGGGCGTGGTCGACGGCGCCGAGCTGGAGCTCCGCGACATGGCCGGGGCCCCGGCCGCGGGAGAGCTCCCCGGCCAGGAGGCCGAGCCGGACCGGCGACGGCGGATCATCGACCTCGCCGAGAGGCTCGTCGAGGACGTCGCGCGGATCCGGGCGGGGCGAAACCCCCTTCTCGAGTACGTCGCACCGGAGGCTCGGCGCGAGCTGAGGGCGCTGGCGCCGGGGCGGCTCGACCGGCCCGCCGCCGGGGACCCCTCCGAGCTCAGCCTCGCGGTCAGCTGGCACGCCGACCCCCGAGCGCCGGTCGAAGCGGTCGCCACCTTCACCGAGCCGGTCGGACCGGTCCTCGACCGGGGGGCCGCCGCCTGGACGCCAGCCTCCAGCCCGTCGCGAGCGCTCCGGCGGATCGCGATCCGGATGACCGTCGACGCCAAGTGTCACCGCGTCCTGGCGGTGGGGCTCGCGGCCCCGTCACCGACCTGAGCCGGGCGTGCCCGCGATCAGGTGACCTGGACCGGAGCGCTGTCCGCGATCTCGACCCGCTCCACGCCGGCGTCGCCGAGCACCTGCACCCCACACGGGTAGGAGCCCTGCGCCCCCGCCGACGAGAGCACCTGAGCGTCGAACTTGAGGATCAGCTCGCCGGGGGTGGCCCCGCTCTGCGGGGGGACCTCGAAGCCGTCGAAGTACGGCAGCTCGGAGCCCTGCACCGGGTCGGTGCCGCCGCTGCGGCCGGAGTCCCCCCGGATCTGGATGCCGCCGTCGTAAATGAAGACGGGCGGGAGGGTGACGGTGATGCTCACCTCATCGGCCGGCCCGGTGCCGGTGTTGAGGACGGTGACCTGGTAGGTCACGTCCTCGCCCGGGACCGCCTGGCTCGGGCTCACCGACACCGACGCCGAGAGCAGCGGAGCCTGGCTCAGCTTCAGAGCGAGGGCGTTGCTCTGGGTGCTGCCGTTGGTGGTGGCCCCCGAGGCGCTCGCGGTCATGCTGTAGGCCCCCGGGCTGCCCCCGGCAAGGGCGTCGAAGGTGATCGCGACGTTGTCACCGGGGCTCATCACCCAGACGCCCCAGGTGGGCTGCTGGCTGTTGCCCTGCGCCTCGACGGGGCTGGTGCGGACGCCGCTCCCGGTCAGTGACTCGGTGTGGGTGTAGCGGAAATCCGCCGGCAGCCCGGCGGTGACCGTGAGGCCCGAGGTGCCCTGGGAGCCGATGTCCTTGACCGTGATCACGAATCTCACCGACTCGCCCGGTGCGACCGTGGCCGCCCCGGAGGGGAGCGTCAGCTTGACGCTGAGGTCGGCCACCCCTCCCCCGCACCCGGCGGCGGCCAGCCCGCCGAGCAGGGCGGCCAGTCCGCCGGCCCAGCAGAGGACCCGCCGGAACCGCGATGGACCCATCGGCGAGTGGCTCACACCCTCTGGGCGGCGCGCATCGGCGCCAGAGGGCGGCGCTCGCGCCGGGGCGGCGTCAGCGGAACGTCGGTGGCTCGAGGGAGCGGATCAGGGAACCCGGCCTCGGCGAGCAGACGGAGGGTGAGGGCGACATCCAGCCCCACCACGGTGTCGACACGCCCGCTGACGGCCTCGACGAGGTCCCCGCCGGCTCCCTGGACGGCGTAGGCACCCGCCTTGTCGAGGGGCTCGCCGCTCGCGACGTAGGTGAGCATCTCCTGGTCGGAGAAGTCGCGCATCTTGACCAGCGAGCGTGAGACCGACAGCGCCTCACTCTCGGTGCCGGTTCTCAGCACGCAGATGCCGGTGAGGACCGTGTGCCGCCGCCCGCGCAGCTCGGTGAGCATGCGCATGGCGACCTCAGGGGTCCCCGGCTTCCCGAGCGGGCCGCGCGGGCCCACCACCACGGTGTCCGCCGCGACCACGAAGCTGCCCGGCTCAACGCGCTCCGCGACCGCCACCGCCTTCTGGCGGGCGATCAGCTGGCAGCCGAGGTCGGCGCACATCCCGGGAGGAAGGGGTGGATCCGGCGGCGGTTCGGCAACCGCGAAGCGTATCCCGGCTCGGGTCAGCAGCTCACGCCTCCGCGGGCTTGACGACGCGAGCACGATGCGCACCGCCGGCGGGGTGGAGATTCGCGAGCCCCCATGGCGAAACGGGGACGCCACTCGAACGCCGGGCAAATGCTCGTCTGGGTCGGTCATGCGCCCCTCAGCCAGTGCGTGATGTCTCGGTCCTCTCCCCCGCGTGTGACCCCACCCGCAAGCGATCGTACCATCCGCCAGGGGCTCTACTGAGTTTGAATGGTTACGCTTGCCCTGATTGATCCAATTATTGGGTGAACCGGCTCCGTGCGGGCCGGCCTCAGCGGAGGGCGACGACCAGGGCGACCGCGGCCGGCACGACGGCCAGCACCCCGAGCACCGGACCGGCGGCTGCCAGGAACCGCCGGGCGGCGCCGATCACTCCGGCGTAGACGACCACGGCGAGGGCGCCGAACCCGGCCACCGCCAGGGCGTTGCGGCCCGCCAGGGCGGCGAAACCGGCGAGCGAGAAGCAGGCCATCCCGATCGCGGCCACCAGCGCGGCCCGGCCCGGTCGTGCCGTGTCACGGTCGAAGGGGCGGATCACCGCGGGCACGGCCAGCAGGATGGCGGCGACCGCCCAGGGGCGGGCGGCCCCCACCTGCCCGCTGGCGGCGGCGATGGTGCGCAGGTCGAGGGTGAGGGCGGCCGAAGCCAGCCCCAGGAGCGGAGCCAGCGCGGCCGCCACCGCCACCAGCCGGTGCCACGGCCACCGCTCCGTGGTCGCCCAGGCGATGCCGGCGGCGATGGCGGTCACCAGCACGGCCAGGCTGACACCGCTGGGCAGGCCGAAGAGCGGGGAGCTGGGGAGCGCCAGCAGCCCTGAGGCGGCCGCCACCCCGACCGCGGCGATCAGCTCATCGAGCTGGGCCGGACGGAGGCCGGCGGGCAGCCGGCCGGCCACCGCGACGGCGACGGCCACCGCCCCCAGGTAGGCGGTGCCGGGGTAGACGGCCACCGCCAGGCAGGCCTTGAGCAACGCGAGCGCGTTCACGTGGTGGGCCCGAAGACGAGATGGATGGCGGCGATGGGGAGCAGGCCCACGGTCAGGGCGACGGCGGCGAGGACCCACCCGGCGGCGACCCGGTGAGGGGGCGCGGGCCGGCCCGCTCCGGGCTCCCCCCGCGCGACCGTGATCACCACCGCCACGGTGACCAGCCCGCCCGCGACCACGCAGGCCGCCCCGACCACGCCACTGAAGGCGACGCACGCCTGCAGCACCAGGAACCGTCCCCAGAAGGCCGGCGACGGAGGCAGTCCGCAGAGGGCCAGCCAGATCAGCCGGCGGGGGGATCCGAGCCCGGGCCTCGGCCTCTGGAGGAGGAGGGGGGCTGCGACCAGGTGGGTGAGGATGAGCACCAGACCTCCGGCGACCGCCACCGGCTCGCCGGTGCCGGCGCCGGCGGCCACCAGGCCCAGGTCGGCGAGGGCGACCCGCCCGTAGCGGGTCGGCAGTCCGGCGCGCAGGCTCATCGCGCCACCCCACACCGCGCTGATCAGCCCGCAGGCGAGCAGGGTGTGCTCGAAGGCGAGTCCGGCGAGCAGGGGCAATGCGCCCGGGATCGAGAAGGCGCTGACCAGCACGGCCGGCGCGAGGAGGAGGAGCCAGACCGCGATCTCCGGGGGACGCAGGTCGACCAGCGCGCCGGCCGCCCAGCCCCCCAGCGGGACCAGCGCGGCGATGGCGATCACGCCCACCACCAGGAGCCCTCCGACCACCCCGGGCTGGGAATCCGGCGAGACGGCGGGGAGGAGAACGCCGGCCGCGACCAGCGCGGCCGCTCCGGTGCCGGCGATCCGGCCGGCGGCGAGGGTGGCGCGGCTCGGCGCGGCGCTGACCCAGCGGAGGGTGAGCGCGACGGCGCCCAGGAGGGCCGCCACCCCGAAGAGGAGGGGCGTCCCGGCGGAGAGGAGGAGCACCGCGGCACCCCCGACCGCGCCGATCCCGAGCAGCTCGCGACCGTCGAGCTCCTCGGCCAGGAGCAGGCACAGCCAGAGGGCGGCGCCCGCGGCGGAGAGGAGGCCGGCCGCCTCGCGGGGGAGGGCCACGGCTCCGCCCCCGAGCTGGTCCGGGCGCGGCCCCCCCTGGGCGGTGAGGAGGCTGAGCGCGACCAGGAGCACCGGGGCGATCAGGGCGGTGAGGCGGCGGAGGCGGCGCGGGCCGAGACCGGCGATCGCTCCGACGACGACCCAGGCCGCCGCCAACCAGGCTGCGTTCATGGCGCGGGCACCGGGGGCTCGCGGCGCCGGCGGGCCGCCAGCCAGGCCTCCATCACCACCGCCACCGGGGCGATCGCGATCACCCCCGCGGCGGCGGGGAGCGGATCGCTGCCTCCGCGCAGCAGCCACCCGACACCCACCGCCAGGGCGATAACCGCCACGCCGACGGCGAGGTCGGTGAGGTTGCGGGCGAGGAAGAGGCGGAGCACCCCGCAGAGGAAGATGAAGGCGACCGGGAAGAGGGCTCCCTGGACGGCGACGATGGAGCCGACGGGCACGTTGAAGCTGACCCAGGACCCCGCCACCAGGACCACGACGCCGCCCCCGACCCGGACGCTGCGCGGCCCGAAGAGTCCCTCGCGGGCTCCCACCGGGCGGAGCGGATCGAGCCCGTGACCGGGACCACCCCTGGCCTCCACCACCCCGACCAGGGGGACCGCCACCGCCGCCGCGGCGCCCGCACCGAGCAGGACCAGCACCGCCCCCCCACCGCCGTAGAGGGCGGCCGCCGGAGCCAGCCCGAGGGCGACCACCACCGAGGCGGCGAGCACCGCCCGGCGCCGGTCGACGAGCACGGCGACGGCGCCGGCGGCGAAGGCGATGAGGTCGAGGAGAGGCTGGTTCACAGGTAGCGGAAGATGACCAGGGCGGCGATGGCCACCACCACGGTGAACACGAGGCCCGGCTGGGCGACCAGCCAGGTGTCGACCCGGCCGAGGCCGCTCCCCAGGTGCCGGGCGGCGGGCCCGAGGCGGCGCCGGGGCCTGACCAGGCCGACCCAGGCGGCGCGGGGACGCGGACCCTGGGCGCCGTGGGCGGGGTGGGGCACCGGACGCCCCATGACCAGGCCGGCGCAGGCGACGCCGACCAGGACGACGATCAGGGCGACGCTCAGATAGCCGCCCGGCCACGGCCCGCCCGGCCCGTGGAGGGTCGCGCTGTCGATGGCCACCGGGGCGGCGCTGCCGACCAGCGGGCCGAGGAGCAGGGGAGCCGCCACTCCCGGGATCAGGGCCGCGACCGCGCCCACCACCAGGGCGAGGACGGCGTCCGGGCGGGGCACGAGCTCGGAGGCCACGCGGCCGGCGGACCTCGGGGAGTCGTCGGAGGGCGGGGCCGCCGCCTCGCCGCGGGTGGGCGCCGCAGCCGACCCCAGAGCCTGTCGGGCCGCGACCAGTCCGCCTCCGGCGGCAATCGCCGCGGCCGCCCCCAGGGCGATCAGGAGCGGCGCGTAGGGGCGACCCATGGCCGCCACCGCTCCCAGCTCGAGGACGGCGGCGGTGGCACCGAAACCGAGCGGCAGCCCGCCGGCGGCGGCGAGCGCGGTGGCGGCGAGCGCCCGGCCGCGGCGGCTGGGTCGGGTGGGAAGGCTCCAGGCGGGCGCCGCCAGGAGGGCGAGCTCCAGGGCCACCAGCCCCGCGGCAAAGCCACCGGCGGCGCCGGGGACGCCCGCGATCGCCACCAGGGTGCCGGCCGAGGCGGTGAGCAGCCCGCGGCCGGCGCGGCGCGATTCGTGCCGCCAGCGCCAGGAGGCAACCGCGCCCCACAGCGCCGCGGCGGCGCCGGCGACGCCCAGGGTGACGGTGAGGGCGGGGGCGACGGTGCCGCCGGTGGCGGCGTCCAAACGCAGCAGGATGGCGGCGGCGCAGGGGACGGCGCCGATCGCCAGCCAGCTTCGGGTCGACCGCCCACCGGAGGCCCCCGGCCACCAGCCCGCGGTGAGCAGGCGTCCCGCGCCGGCGAGGGCCCAGGGGAGCGCCACCGCCACACCCACCGCGGTCGGGGGAACCGCGTACGGGTCGCTGGTACCGGTCGCCACGATGAGCTGAACCGCCGCGATCAGCAGTCCGAGCGCGAGGACGTGCTGGATCGTGAAGGCGGTGACGGCGCCCCTGCTGACCCGCCGCCCACCGGCGGCGGCCATCATCAGACCACCGACGCTGGCTATCTCGGCGCCTCCGAAGAGGATCACCGCATTACCGGCCAGCCCGGCCAGGGCGGCGCCCGCGACCGTGACCAGGAGGGCGGTCTCCTCACCGGGCCGGCGATCCGCGGCGCCGAGCGCGAAGAGCGCCGCCACCAGCGCCACCACCACCACGGCGAGCCCGGGCTGATCGGCGCGCAGCACCAGCGGCACCCCGTGCACCGCGTCGCCGAACGAGTCCATCACCGGCCCGCTCGAGGTCAACGGCGCCAGGCTGAGCGCCGCCCACCCCGCCAGGAGGATGGCGCCCACCGTGACCAGGCGCCGGGGCAGCACCCGCGAGGAGGGAAGGAGGAAGTCGACCAGCGCTCCGAGGAGCAGGAAGCCCAGGATGAGCGCGGGCCGGTTCCCCACGCTCAGCACCGGCGCGGTCCCCCGTCAGCGTCCCGGAGCACGGGCATCAGAGCCCCGCTCAGTGCGGGGCGGCGGACCTGGGATGGGCGGGGGGCAGGGTGTGGGCGCCCACCTCGGCCGCGCAGTAGGGACAGACGGGCCAGCCGAGCCGGAGCCGCCGCTCGCAGACGGCGCATCGCCGAGCGAACTGCGTGCGGCAGTACGGGCAGATGACGAACTCCTCCTCGATGTCCCGCCCGCAGGTGGGGCAGGGACGGGTCTCCGGAGCATTGGTCGGCGGCTCCTCCAGGATCTGCTGCTCCAGCGCCAGCGAGCGCTCCTCGTCCAGGGTCCTGGGGGGGCGGACCACCAGGTAGATGAGGGCTCCCAGGAAGGGCGGGATGAATGCCAGCAGGAAGGCGAAGACGGCGAAGGGGATCGAGGCGGAGCGCCGTCTCGCGTCCCGGACGACGTTGTAGGCGAGGGCCACCAGGAGCAGGGCGACATAGAGGGAGACCAGGACGATGCCGAGGTAGAGGAGCGAGGTGCCGTTCACGGCAAGCAGTCTCATGCGGCGTCTCCCAGGCGGCGGCGCAGGCTCTCGGCTTGCAACTCCGCCTCACGGAGCTGTTCGCGAGCCCTCTCGACCACGGACTCGGGGGCGCGCTCCCGGAACCCCGGATTGGCAAGCTGACCGCGGAGCCGGTCGACCTGGCGTTCCACGTCGATCAGCTGACGCCGCAGCCGCTCCTCACCCCCGCCCCCGCCGAGGTGGAGCTCGGCCTCGAGGCTCCCCGCGATCGCGAGCTGAGCCATGGCCCCCTCCCCTCTCCCCGGCTGCTGCTCATCGCCGCCGTCGACGCGCACCCGCACCAGCGCCTCCAGGATCCTCCGCCGATCGACCGGGGAGAGGTCCGGGCGGCCCCCCCGGACGGTCACCGGGTGACGGGTGCGATCGGCGGCGCTGATGCCCGCCTCCTGGCGCCGGGCGCGAAGCTGACCGACGAGCTCCAGCAGCTCGTCGACACCCTCCCGCTCGCCCGCCCACGCGCTGTCGACCCACCCGGGACCTACCGCAGGCCAGGCGCGGCGCTGGAGGGTGGGCGCGGGCTCCGGCAGCCGCTGGGCGCACTCCTCGGTGACGAAGGGCATGAACGGATGGAGCACGCAGAGCAGGGAGTCCAGCACCGTGACCGCGGTCGCTGCGGCAGCCTGACTGCTCCGCCCGTCCGCGCCGTCCCGAAGCCGCACCTTCACGATCTCCATGTAGTCGGAGCAGAAATCCTGCCAGATCACGGTGTAGAGGCGTTCCATGGCGTCATGGAAGCGGAACTGGGCCACCGCCTGGTCGACCGCGACCACTGCTTCGGCGAGGCGCCCGAGGATCCAGCGGTCCTCGGCCAGCAGTGCCTCGGCGGGAACGGCCGCCGGCCGCACCGCGATCCGCTCGCCGTCGCCGAGGCCGGTCACCAGCAGGCGGGTGACATTCCAGAGCTTGTTGGCGAAGCGCTGGTAGCTGGCGACCCTCTCCTCGTCGTAGCGCACGTCCTGACCGCTGGTCCCGACCGCTCCAGCCCACGCGCGGATGGCGTCGGCGCCGTAGCGGTCGATGACGTCGAGGGGGTCGACGGCGTTGCCTCGCGACTTGGACATCCGGGTCCCGTCACGGGCCATGATGGTCGAGGTGATGATCACGTCGTCGAACGGCGTGCTGCCCGTGAACCGCAGGCCGGTCATGATCATCCGGGCCACCCAGAGGTTGATGATCTCGCCCGCGGTCACCAGTACCTGGGTGGGGTAGAAGCGCCGCAGGTCCTCGGTCTGGTCGGGCCAGCCGAAGATCGCGAAGGGCCAGAGGGCACTCGAGAACCAGGTGTCGAGGACGTCGGGGTCGGACACCAGGCGATCGCTGCCGCAGCTGGGGCAGCGGAGGGGCGGCTCGACCCAGGCGAAGCGATGGCCGTCGGCGCAGGTGCTCACCGGGATGGCATGACCGAGCCAGATCTGGCGGCTGATGCACCAGTCTCGGATGCCGCGCATCCAGGTGAGGAACTGGTCACGGTATCGCTCGGGGTGGAAGCTCACCTCCCCACCCTCGACCGCCGCGATGGCGGGGGCGGCCAGCGTCGGCATGCGCACCCACCACTGCTCGCTCACCAGCGGTTCGATGACGTGGTGGCAGCGGTCGCAGTGGCTGACCTCGTGGACGTAGGGTTCCTCGCCCACCACCACTCCGAGCGCCCGCAGCGCCGCGGTGACCTGCTCGCGAGCCCTCTCCACGGTGAGCCCGTGGAACTGGGGAAGGTCGGGCACGTCCATGGTCCCGTCGGGGGCGATGACGGTGATGATCGGCAGGCCGTGCCGGGCTCCGATCTCGTAGTCGGTGGGATCGTGGCCGGGGGTGACCTTGAGGGCGCCGGTGCCGAATCCGATCTCCACAGCCGGGTCGGCGACGATCGGGACCCGCCGGCCGGTGAGCGGGAGGATGACATGGCCGCCCACCAGGTGGCGGTAGCGGTCATCCTCCGGGTTCACCGCCACCGCGGTGTCGCCGAGCATGGTCTCTGGGCGCACCGTGGCCACCACCACCTCCCCACCGCCCTCCACGGGGTAGCGGAGGCCGGTGAGGGTGTCGTGGTGCTCCACCCAGTCGATCTCCTCGTCGCTGATGGCACTCCGGTCGTGCGGGCACCAGTTGACGATTCTCGGACCGCGGTAGATGAGACCCTCGTCGAAGAGGGCCTTGAAGACGGTGCGGATGGCTCGCACGTAGCCGTCGTCGAGAGTGAAGCGGGAGCGCGGCCAGTCGCAGGTGAAGCCGAGCCGGCGCATCTGCTCGTAGATGCGGCCGCCACACTCCTCGTACCACGCGTCGACCCGAGCCTGGAAGGCGGCCCGCCCGATCGCCTCGCGACTGGTGCCCTCGGCGATGAGCTGGCGCTCGATCACGGCGTTGGTGGCGATGGCGGCGTGGTCGGTGCCCGGGCACCACTCGACCTCCGCGCCCCGCATCCTCCGGTGGCGGGCCAGGATGTCCTGGATCGATCCGCCCATGGCGTGGCCCATGTGCAGCGGCGCGGTGATGTTCGGGGGCGGGAGGGCGATGGTGAAGCCGGGGCGCTCGGACGCGACATCCGCCTGGCCCACCCCCAGTTCCTCCCAGCGGTGGCGCCAGCGCGACTCGGCCTCCGCCGAATTGAACTTCGGTTCCATGGGTGGCCCGAAGTATACGGGCGGCCTCCGGGGTCGAGGCCCCGCCCGGGGCGGGCCCCCGCGCGAGCCGGGCGGTCGGATCAGGGGCGGGCTCCGGCGGCGGCGCTGCGCTCAGGCCGCAGCCGGCAGCCGGCGCGGGGGTTCGATGAAGGGCCGTCCCGCTCGCTCAGGGCAGGGGGTCGGAGAGCGCGGCGCCCAGGGGCCCGGGGGTGTGGACGGCGGCGGGCGGCGACCCGCGGCCCGCCCGGCGGGATGCGTGAACGAAGTCCGGGCGCAGCCGCTATGCCGACTTGTCGGCGACGGCGGCCTCTCCCCCCTCCGGCTCGGCGGCCCCGTGGCGCGGCTCCTCGGTCAGCAGCAGCGGCTCCACGCCATCCATGATGGACTGCTCGGTGATCACGCACCGCTTGATGTCGGGACGGCTGGGGACCTCGAACATGCTGTTGAGCAGCACGTCCTCGATGATCGACTTCAGACCGCGCGCGCCGGTGCCCCGAGCCAGGGCACGTTTGGCGATGGCCCGCAGAGCCCCCTCATGGAAGGCGAGCTCGACGTCGTCGAGGGCGAAGAACTTCTGGTACTGCTTGACAAACGCGTTCTTGGGCTCGGTGAGGATGCGGACGACATCGTCCTCGTCCAGATAGTCGAGGGTGACCACGATCGGGAGCCTGCCGACGAACTCGGGGATGAGCCCGTACTTGAGGAGGTCCTCCGGCTGCAGCTCGCGGAGCAGCTTGGTGGACTCCTTGGTCCGTCCCTTCTTCAGCGGCTCGCTGGTGAATCCGATCGCGCGGCGGCCGGTGCGATGCTCGATGATCTTCTCCAGGCCGTCGAAGGCGCCCCCGCAGACGAACAGGATGTTGGTGGTGTTGATCTGGATGAAATCCTGGTGCGGGTGCTTGCGTCCGCCCTGGGGCGGCACGTTGGCCACCGTCCCCTCGAGGATCTTGAGGAGCGCCTGCTGCACGCCCTCCCCGCTGACGTCGCGGGTGATCGAGGGGTTGTCGGCCTTGCGGGCTATCTTGTCGATCTCGTCGATGTAGATGATCCCGCGCTCGGCGCGCGCGATGTCGAAGTCCGCCGCCTGGATGAGCCGGAGCAGGATGTTCTCCACATCCTCTCCGACGTAGCCCGCCTCGGTCAGACTGGTGGCATCGGCGATGCTGAACGGGACATCGATGATCTTGGCCAGGGTCTGTGCCAGCAGGGTCTTGCCGCACCCGGTCGGTCCGACCAGCAGCACGTTGGACTTCTGGAGCTCGATGTCGCTGTTGGCCTTGCTGTTGGCGATCCGCCGGAAGTGGTTGTAGACGGCGACCGAGAGGACCTTCTTGGCGTGCTCCTGGCCGACCACGTGCTGGTCCAGGGACGCCATGATGACCTGCGGGGTCGGCATCATCCCCGACTTGACCCGCTTCTGCGAGGTCGAGCGGTTGTCCTCCTCCAGCACCTCCTGGCAGAGGTCGATGCACTGATCGCAGATGTAGACGCCCGGACCGGCGACCAGCTTGCGAACCTGCTCCTGCCCCTTGCCGCAGAACGAGCAGCGAGTGTGCCGGCGACGATCCTCGCGGTCGGTCATCTGCTCACCCGCATCGTGCCCGCCTCAGCGGGCGGCGGCGCCGCCCCCGACCGCCGGGCCACCGGCGTCGTCGTCGTGGGAGGAGCTCGCACCGTTGCCGCTGGTCGCTCGCGGGGATGATCCGTCCCCGGTGCTCTGGGGCCGGGCCTGGATGATCTCGTCGATCAGCCCGTAGGTCCTCGCCTCCTCGGCACTCATGAAGAAGTCCCGATCCGAGTCGCGCGTGACCACCTCGATCGGCTTGCCGGTGTGCTGGGCGAGGATCTCGTCGATGCGAGCCCGGATCCGGAGGATCTCCTGGGCGTGGATCTGGATGTCGGCGGCCTGGCCGCTGAAGCCTCCGCTGGGCTGGTGGATCAGGATCCGAGTGTTGGGGAGGGCGTAGCGGAGCTTGGGGGCGCCCCCGGCGAGCAGCACCGCCGCCATCGAGGCGGCGATCCCCATGCAGATCGTGCCGACCCGCGGCTCGACGTACTGCATGGTGTCGTAGATGGCGAGCCCGGCGTACACCGATCCGCCCGGGGAGTTGATGTACAGCCAGATGTCCTTCTCGGGGTCCTCGCCAGCCAGGAAGAGGAGCTGGGCCATGACCACGTTGGCCACCTGGTCGTCGATGGGGGTGCCGATGAAGATGATCCGGTCCTTGAGCAGGCGGGAGTAGATGTCCATCCCGCGCTCACCCCGGTTGGTGGTCTCGATGACGTAGGGGATGAGGGTCATTTCCAAGCCAGTATACCCACGGGCCGTCGCCGTGCCCTCCGGGCGCGCGCGCGAACCGGCGGGGGCTCTCTCGAAGCTGCCCGGTCCGCCCCGGCGGGGTGCCGGAGACCCCACTCGGCGGCCCGAGCCACCAGGATATTGCTGATACCTGCGCTATCATGTATATTGACACTCACGGTCCGACGAACCGAGCCAGGTGGGAGGGAGATCGCGCATGGCACGCAAGTACAAGCCGGTGGAGCTGCCCCTGCGCAGGGTGCCGGTCGAGCTGGTGGAGGAACGAGCTCGCTGCCCGGTGTGCGACGAGCGGGACTCCGGGGTGATCGGCCGGCTGGGACTTCGATTGGTGTTCCGTTGCGAGCGGTGCCGGGTCCGCTTCTACCGTCCCCCGGCCGCGCTGCGCTTCGGCTGATCCGGCGCCCCGCCGCCCGCCGGCCTCAGGCGTTCCCCGACGCTATCTCGTAGGCCCGCTCGGCGGCGGCACGCCGCACCAGGTCGGTGCGGGCCGCGGTGCGGAGCCGGCGGCGGTCGCCGGCCGTGAGGCGCCGGCCGACCGCGATCTTCTCCATCTCGCGCTCGACCTGCAGCTCGTCGACCTCCAGTTGCTCGGCGCGGGCCAGGGCGTCGAGGGCGAGCTCGAGACGGACGTTGTCCGCCGCCGCCGGACGCCGGTCCTGCCTCAGCTTCTCGACGCTGCCGCCGGTGTACTCGAGGTAGCGATCGAATCGCAGTCCGAGCTCGGCGAGCCGCACCTCCAGCGACGCCATCTCGCGGTCCAGCTCGCGCTCGACCATGGCCGCCGGGAGGTCGATCTTCACACGCTCCCGCAGGGCCTTGAGGACGTCGGAGTGGAACCCCTCCTCGTCACCCTGGGCGGCGGCCTCGATCAGCCGGGTCCGGTAGTGGGTGCGCATCTCATCGACCGTCTGCCCGTTCCCGTCCCGCTTGGCCAGCTCATCGTCGAGGGGCGGAAGGGTGCGCTCGCGCACCCCGAGGATGCGGGCCTCGGCATCGACGGTCACCCCGCGCAGCTCCTCCTGCGGGTAGTCGGTGGGGAGGGTGAGGGGGAAGTGCCTCTCGGCCCCGGCCTCGAGCCCGAGGAGGGCATCCACCAGCCCGGGGATCAGACGCTCGCGGTCCAGCTCCAGGTCGCGGTCCTCTCCGCCCGAGAGCACCTCCTCCCCGCGGCGCATGACCAGGACGCAGCGCAGCACGTCGCCGGCCTGGGCCGGGCGGCTCACCTCGACGATCTCGGAGAGGGCCCGACGGACCTCCTCGACGGCGGAGTCGACGTCCGCCTCGGTGACCTCCGTGTGCCGGGGCTCGACCCGCAGCGCGAGATGGTCGCCGAGGTCCACCACCGGGCGGACCGCGACCTCGGCGCTGAACTTCACCGGCTGGCCGCGCTCCAGGGTGCCGATGGTCACGGACGGGTCCCCGACGGGGTTGAGATCCTCCTGCTCCACGGCCCTGGCGTAGAGCCGCGGGATCAGATCCTCGGCCGCCGCGTTGCGCAGCGCCTCCCAGCCCACCACCCGCTCGACGAGCACGGCCGGTGCCTTGCCCGGGCGGAATCCCGGGATCCGGAGCCGGGCTCCCAGCTTCTGGCCGGCCTCCCCGAGCGCCTGATCCAGGTCCTCGGGCGGGGCCTCGACGGTCAACTCGACGATCCAGCCCGGTTTGCGCTCGACGAATACGGACAGCTCGGGGGTTGCGGTGGTCACATGGTCTCCTCAGATGTCACAGGCCCACCATTCTGGCGACGGTGCGGTCGGGGGCGCCATACCGTCGCGCCGCCCACCGTGCGCGGGCCGAGAGTCGAACTCGGACGGGTCACCCCACGGGATCCTAAATCCCGCGCGTCTACCGGTTCCGCCACCCGCGCCGGTCGGGGCAGGGCCGGGGCGAGTGTAACACCGACGTTTGCGCCGATCGGGCACCCTCTCCGGGCGACGGGACGCGGGCTGTGAGGCCCGCCGGGCAGCGGTCGCCGAGCGGCCTGGTCGACCCGGGCCGGCAGCGACAAACAGCCCTGGACATCCCCCGCGCCGACCCCTACTGTTGGCCGTGAGCGGCCCTGCCGCCGGGTCATCCATTGCCGTCAGCACGGAGGTCGACGTATGGAGCCAAGCCAGGCAGCCGCAGCGGTCGGGAACCCGCAGGAGACCGTTGCGAAGATCGACCAGAAGGCGTTGAGACTCTCTGCGTTGCTGCGGGAGATCGACAATCACCCCATCGAGCTGCCCCCCGAGCTGGTTGAGCGGCTCGATGAGATCCTGGAGATGCTGGCCTGCCGGGTGGCCGCCACCCGCGCCCTTCTCCACCAGCCGGCGTACATGCCGCACGGGATGAGCGTGGCCTAGAGGCCGACTGCTCCACCGCTTCCGAGCCCAACAGGTCTATCCGGCCGGCCGGCGGCGGCGGGCCGGGGTGCGCCCTGCCCCTCGCGCCCGGAGGCGATTGACTTTCCGCGTGGCCCGGGGAGGCCCGAGGGTTCGGGCCCAAGAGGGAAGCGCGGCGGTAGAGTGACGCGTGCGCCGCAGCTCTCGCGGCGTGGACGCACCATCTGCCCTCCACCCACCACCGTGGCGCGCCCGCGACCCCCCCTCGACAGGAGAGACGTCCCATGACCGCCACCAAGGAGCACTGGAAGAACGAGCCGGACGATCACGACTATCCCGCCGCCGCCGATTACCTCAGCCTGCTGATGGACAAGGGGGAGGTGACCAACGCGGTCGCCGCCCTGCGCAAGGCCACCCTGACCCACCGCAAGGCGAAGGATCTGCTGCGGGCGAGCCGGCTGGCGCTGCTGCCGCCCGACAACGTCCACGTCAAGAAGGACCTGGCCAAGGTCGACGGCGGCCACCTGCTCTCCCCGGTTCTGCTGCTCCGAGGCCGCCTGGACGCAGACGTCCCGCTCACGGTCGCCGACGGCTACCACCGGATCTGCGCGAGCTACCACATCGACGAGGACGCCGACATCCCCTGCCGGATCGCCTGAGAGCGGGACACCAGGAGGGCGGAGGCCCTCAGGGCCCCCGGCGCCGCCTCACCCGCCGCCCGGAGAACGCACCTACCCTGGTGCGTCAGGAGCCGGCCGTCGCGTCGTACCCGGTACGGCGCGTGCGCTCCGCTCGGCCGGGCGCTTCGCGCTGACGGCCTCCGCCACGCCCGGGCGCTCGCGCACGGCGGGGCGCCCGGGCGGGCGTCGGCCTGGGCACGCCTGAGGCGTGCCCGGCCTCGCTCCGATTAGGCGTCGTAGTAGAGGAAGAACTCGTAGGGGTGCGGGCGCAGGGCCACCGGGTCGACCTCGCGCTCGCGCTTGTAGGCGATGTAGGTGTCGATGACGTCCTGGGTGAAGACGCCACCCTTGAGCAGGAACTCGTGGTCCTCCTCGAGCGCGTCCAGCACCTCGGGCAGCGAGCCCGGCAGGTCCTTGACCTGGTCCGCCAGCTCACCCTCGAGCTCGTAGAGGTCGGCCTCGACCGGAGCCGGCGGCTCGATCTTGTTGGCCACCCCGTCCAGACCCGCCATCAGCATGGCCGCGAAAGCCAGGTAGGGGTTGCAGGTGGGGTCGGGCGAGCGGAACTCCAGGCGCCGAGCCTTGGGCGAATCGCTGTAGGTCGGGATCCGGATGCAGGCGCTGCGGTTGCGGGCGCTGTAGGCCAGCTTGATCGGGGCCTCGTAGCCGGGCACCAGGCGGCGGTACGAGTTGGTGGTCGGCGCCGCGAAGGCGAGGATCGCCGGCGCGTGCTTGAGCAGGCCGCCGATGTACCAGCGGCCCAGGTCGCTGAAGAGTGCGTAGCCGGCCTTGTCGTAGAAGAGGGGCACCCCGTCCGTCCACAGCGACTGGTGGGTGTGCATGCCGCTGCCGTTGTCTCCGAAGAGGGGCTTGGGCATGAAGGTGGCGGTGAAGCCGTGCTGCCGGCAGACGTTCCTGACGATGTACTTGTAGAGGAGGACGTTGTCCGCCATCTCGACCAGGGGACCGAAGCGCATGTCGATCTCGGTCTGCCCGGCGGTGCCGACCTCGTGGTGATGGACCTCGATGTCGATCCCGGAGTCGATCATGGCCAGCACGATCCGGCTGCGCAGGTCCTGGAGCTGGTCGGTCGGCGGGACGGGGAAGTACCCCTCCTTGTGCCGGGGCCGGAACCCGAGGTTGAATCCGGAATCGCTGCCGCTGTTCCAGATCCCCTCATCGGAGTCGATGAAGTAGTACCCCTCGTGGGCGTTCTGGTCGAAGCGGACATTGTTGAAGATGTAGAACTCGACCTCAGGCCCCCAGTACGAGAGGTCGGCGATCCCGGACTTGGCCAGGTACGTCTCCGCCTTGCGGGCGACGTAGCGAGGGTCGCGGGAGTAGGGCTGCTTGGTGAGCGGGTCCCGGATGTCGCAGATGATCGCCATGGTGGGGACCTCGAGGCACGGGTCCACCATCGCCCGGCCCGGGTCGGGGAACAGGAGCATGTCGCTCTCGTGGATCTTCTGGAAGCCGCGGATCGACGAGCCGTCGAACCCGATCCCCTCCTCGAAGAGCGCCTCGTTCAGCTCGCCGACCGGGATGCTGAAGTGCTGCCAGGTTCCAGGGAGGTCGGTGAAGCGCAGATCCACGATCTTGATGCCGGCCTCTTTCGCCTTCTTGATGACATCCTTCGGGGTGGCCCCGGCTGCTGCTTTCTCGTCAGTTGGCATCCACTTCCCCTTGCATCGGCTGGCCTGTCCCTGGTGGGCTGGGCCCTGCTGTCACATCCGGCTGAGCCTAGCCGCTCCCGGGTCTGATCCGCCATGGACGATCAGGACGAGACTGGCTTCGCGCCACTTGTGCGGAGCGCCCAAAAATCGGGGGCTGGATTTGCGATGAATGCACAGCCGCAGCGGAAGATAGAGGGGGGAGACCGGGCTGTGGCGGCGGCGCTCACGTCACCGCGGCGGGCCCTGCGGGTCAGGCCCGGGGCTTGACCTCGTCGAGGCGGGCCCTGGCCCCCTGCTTGTCCTTGAAGTACATCTTGTTGATGTCGACGTAGGCGATCTGGGCGGTGGGGACGTCCTCCTCCGCGAAGATCGCATCGACCGGGCAGGGATCGACGCAGGCGCCACAATCGATGCACTCGTCCGGGTCGATAAACACCATCCGATCGTCGTCGGTCTCATGGATGCAATCGACGGGGCAGACCTCGATGCAGGACTTGTCCTTGAGGTCCACGCAGGTCTCGGTGACGATGTAGGTCATCGACCGTGCAGTCTAGCAAAGGCTGGTGAGCCTTCCCGGTCGGGCGGACCGGGTGGGCCCCCCGCCCGGCACGGGGGCGGGGGACCCATGGGGGCGGCGGGCACCCGCCGCCGGTCAGAAGGCCGCCACACCCGAGCCCTCTGGCCGGAATGGATAGACGACCCTCCTGAGCTGGATCGGGACGGCGACCCGCTCGGTGGCGCTCTCAGCCCGCACCGCGACGCCATCGACCGCCCAGGGGGGGCGATGGAGCATCGCGAAGCCGCAGTAGAGGGCGGCGAAGGTGAGGCAGCGGAGCAGGCGCTCGGTCGAGGAGGCGGCTCGCGTCGCCACTGCCGCGGCGTGCGCCCGCATCCCGTGCAGGGCGGCGTCGCGGCAGGCCGAGGCGGCCTCGACCCGGCCCACCCAGGCCGCCGAGCCGGGGCCGTGCTTCCAATGCTGCTTGACCTGGATGCGAGTGCTCAGCGCTTCCAGGAGCACCGGCCAGAGCGCCGGAGCTCGGGGTGAGCCGCCGCTCCAAGGGCGACGCGAGATCGCGCGCGGCCCGCCCGCCAGGGTGCTCGCCAGGTGGGTCGCGTTGGCCAGCCGGTGCGCGAAGTCGACGGTCGAGTCGTCGATCCTCGCCCCGACCTCGATGGCCTCGAGCGCGTCCAGGCCCACCTCGACGACGCTCTCCGCCACCCCCGCCATGGCGGTCGCCTCCGCAGCCCCCAGCCCCCCAATGGCCGCGACCCCGGCACCGACCGCGGACACCGCCGGTCCGAGCGCCATCACCGCGGCCGCCAGCGGGCTCTGCCGCTCCAGGCCCGCGGTGACGCTCAGCTCATCGAGGCGCAGCATCCGCCCCTGCAGCACCGGCAGCAGCGGCCGGGAGGCGCGGCACAGCCCCCCGGCCAACCCGGTGGCGGAGGTCGTGAACATCTCCGCAAGGCGGACCTCGGGAGCGGCCGACGGACGTGCACTCATCGGGGGGCGCCTCCACTGGGGCTCTTCAGGGGACGGCGGCTGAGGGTGGCCACAGCGGACACCGCCAGATCTCGCGATCGTAGGGGCAGGCCGTCACGGCTCCTATGGGCCGGTCGCACAATCGCGCAGCCGCCCGGCTTGTGCTCACACCGCGCTGCTTCGCAGCGGTGGCCGGGGTGCCACCGGGCGGCCACTCCTGGCCGGCACAGGTCAGGGGCCCCGGTGCTCCTGGGCGGGATGATGGCTGGTTCCGTCGCCGCGCCCGCCGGTCCGGATGCACACCGCCTCGTCGACGGGGAGGCCGAGGATCATCCCGCGGCCTGCAGAACGTCGCGGATACGCAGACAGAGCTGGAGGTTGAGGCGGGTGTCGGGGTCGCTGAGACGCAGCCGGCCCACCTCCTCGATGCGGCGCAGGCGATAGAGGACGGTGTTGCGATGCAGCTTCAGCGCCTGGGCGGTCTCGGTGGGCGATCCGTGGCACCGGAAGAAGGCGTCGAGGGTGCGCAGCAGGTCGCCGTTCCCCTTCTCGTCGTAGGCGATCAGCGCCCCGAGGCTGTCCCGGAGGAACTCATGGAGCTCGGGGTGCTGGGCTACCGAGTAGAGCAGACGGTGGAGCCCGAGGTCGACGAAGCTGACCACCACGGCGGTGGCATCCAGCTTGAGGCCCATGCCCAGGGCCTGCTCGGCTTCGCGGTGCGAGCTGTGGACCCCGCCCAGGCCGTGCTTGGGACGGCCGATGCCCACCGCCATGGGGAGGTTCCCGGCCGCCCCCCGGCAGTCGGCGGCAAGCTCGGCGGCGGCCCGCCGCAGGTCGGTCTGCCCGGCGCCGGCGATCACCACCACCGCGCCCTGGTGGGCGGCGGCCAGAGCCTGCAGGCCGCGGCGCTGGGCCCAGCGCTGGGCCGAGCGCACCCCGCTGTCGGGCCACCCCTGGGGATCCGGGGCGAGGCTGCGGGCGGAGGGGCGCACCACCATGACCACCGACTCGTCGCCGAGCGAGGCGCCCACCCGGCGGGCCCGCTCCAGCATCGACCCCTCCGAGCTGTAGGCCCCGGTGAGCAGGGCGGTCGCGAACTCTCCCTCCAGGTCGTCGCGAGCGGCGAGCACCGCCCGCTCCCGGTCCAGCTCGATGGCGCACGCCGAGGCTGCTCGCGCACAGCCGAGCCGCACCAGCTGGCCCAGGGCGGCCTCGTCCCCGAGCACCGAGATGAAACCGCCGATGCCATCGCGGAGGGGGATGGGCGCGACCACGCGGGCGATCCCGGTCGCGCCCAGCGGGAACTCGCGGACCGGCGGGTTGGCGGCCAGCACCACGGAGGAGTCGGCGAAGCGCCGGACGGCGGGCATCTCGGCGGCCCACGGCCGTTCCCCGGCGGCGGGAGGCAGATCGCCGGCGGCGCGGCGGAGCTCCCCCGACTCGTCCTGCCAGGCGCAGGGCAGCCCGAGCAGCTCGGCGAGGCGATCCACGATCCCGGCCGGGCCCGCCCCGTTGAGGGCCAGCTCCATCAGCTCGGTCTGAAGCTCCTGAGCGCGATCGTGAAGGGCGGTGCGCTGGTCCAGGATGAACCTGGTCGTCGCCTGCTGCACGTCGGCGAGGTGCGCCTGCTCGGGCAGCCGGAGCAGGGGCAGCATCAGGCGATCCGCGAGCTCCACGGCCGGATCCACCACCTCCCCGATGACAGCGGCCGCCACCCCACCCTTGCCGGCGAAGCTGTCGAGGACCCGGGTGAGGTCGAGACGCTCATCGAGCAGCTTGATGGAGCGCACCGCGATGAAGGCGATCTCTCCGCCCTTGATGGCCTCGAAGGCGGGTGGGCGGGTGCGCAGTGACGTGGCCCAGTCGACCTGACGCTCCAGGCCCCCGCGACCGCCGAGCAGCTCGGTTCCGGCGGGGAGGGCCCCGCGCCAGACGTCCTTGACGGTGATCACCGCCGCCTCCCGGCCGTGACGCCGGTGCCCCGGGCGGTCATCAGGCTCGCTCCAGGTACTGCTCCTGCTCCCACGGAGTGACCTGGGCCCGGTACTCCTTCCACTCCAGGAGCTTGACCTCGAGGAACCGCTCCGCCAGGGTGTCGCCGAGCGCGTCGAGCACGACCTCGTCCGCCTCCAGGGCGGACATGGCGTCCTTGAGGTTGTCGGGCAGCAGCCCGACATTGCGACGCTCGAGCTCGACGTCGTCGAAGCCGTAGAGGGACTCCTCCACCGGTGGCGGGAGGGCGAGCCGGCGCTCGATGCCATCCAGGCCGCAGCGCAGCATCACCGCGAAGGCGAGGTAGGGGTTGCAGGACGGATCCGGGCTGCGCAGCTCGACGCGGGTGACCTCCGGCCGGCCCACGTGGGGCACGCGGACCAGCGCTCCTCGGTTGGTGCGAGCCCAGGAGACGAACACCGGAGCCTCGAACCCGCGCACCAGCCGCTTGTACGAGTTGATCAGCGGGGCCAGAACGAGGCACATCCCCGCCGCGTGGTGCAGCTGGCCGGCGATGAAGTGCTTGGCGACGTCGCTCAGCCCGTAGTCGTCGTCGCCGGCGAAGGCGTTGCTGCCGTCGCTGGCGCGGGTCAGCGACTGATGGACGTGCATGCCACTTCCCGGCTGCCCGAAGAAGGGCTTGGGCATGAACGTCGCGGTCAGAGCGTGCTGCTGGGCGATGGCCCGCAGCGTGTAGCGGAAGGTGACCACGTCATCCGCCGCCTTGAGGGCCTCCTGGGCGACCACGTCGATCTCGTGCTGGCCGCTCCCCACCTCGTGATGGATGGTGTTGACGCCCAGACCCATGGCGCTGAGCTGCTCGGCCATGGTCTGCCGGACCGCCACGGTCGGATCGGTCGCGAAGTCGAAGTAGCCGCCGCGATCGTGGAGAGGCTGCACCGGCCGCCCCAACCCGTCCCTCTCGAGCAGGTAGAACTCGATCTCCGGTCCCACCCGATAGGCGTATCCGAGCGCGGCGGCCCGCTCGACGGCCCTCCGCAGCGCCCCGCGCGGATCCCCGGCGTAGGCGTCCCCCTCGGGAGTGGTGAGCCAGCAGATCAACCGCCCGGTGGGCGCCGGAGCCCAGGGGAAGAGGGTGAACGTGGACGGATCCGGGACCAGGTACATATCCGACTCGGCGGTGCGAGCCACCGACTCCACCGACGACCCGTCGAACCACACCCCGTGCTCCAGGGCCGCGGAGAGCTCGCTGGCGGGGATGGTCACCGTCTTCACGGAACCGGTGACGTCGGTGAACTGGAGATCGAGGTGGCGGATGCCGGCCGCCTGAGCCGCGGCGACGACGTCAGGAGTCGTGGGACGGGGGCGAGCGCCTGGCATGGACACCCTCTGGATGGCTGAGGCCGCCGATCCGGGGCCGCAGTCTCGTACTCTGCGCCCGAGGATAGCCGAGATGAAGGCCGCATGTCCACAGCCGGCCGGCCAGAATCCCGGATCAGGCGCCGGGGCACGGTGCATTGAGCACAACCCGCAAGCCGGACCCCGCAGCGGCCTCCTCGGCGGCGGTCATGGGGCGCGGCTGCCCCGGGAGGCCGGCGTTGCCACGGCGCGCCGCGTGGCGGTGACGGAGAGGAGACGTCGTGTCACGGATCACGCCAAAGAGTGCAAGTGCACTACGGCACTTTGACGCCCGTTGCTCTTGGGGCTCCGGGGCCCGCCACCGAGAATTGCCTCATCCCACCAACGCCCCCGAGCGATGACAAGGTGAACCTCCCCCGACTCACCCCCCGCAGCCCACTCTCCCCGCCCTGCGCGCGTCCCGTCAGATCAGGGCGCGCCAGGGCGGCAACCCTCTCCTTCCTGGTGGCCGGAGCCGGGCTGTTCGCCGCCGTCGTCCTCACCGGCAGTCACGGCCCTCTCGGGGTCGACAGCCTGCGGGCGGCCGGCGCCGCAGCGCTGGCGATGGCGGTTGCCGCCGCCGGCGCCACCGTCGCCGCCGCCGGCAGCCTGGCGGTTCGCCACCCTGCGCCGGCGCTGCACTCCCCCCACCGTGAGACCCGCCGGGACATCGGTCAGCTCGGCCGCCCCGGTCGGGGCGGCAGCCCGCGCGGCACCCCCCGCGTCAGCCGGCCGGACCGGATCCTCGAAGCGATGGCCCGGATCAGCAGGGGTGAGGACGTCGACGCCGTGATGACCGCCGCGGGTGCAGCGGTCGTCGCCCTTCTCGAGACCCGCACAGCGTCCCCGGTGATCGTCCGGGCGTACAGGATCGAACGCGACACGATGGTGGTGGCCGGCGTGCACGGCGCAGCCGCCGGGTCCACGGTCGCGGAGAGCAATCCGCTCAGCGCCGATCCCCTCGTCCTGGCCGCGGTCACCGGGGACCAGACCCTCGCCGAGGCCGGTCCGTCGCCCCACCGGATCGCGAGCCCCATCCACGCCGGGACGGCCATCCGCGCGATGATCGTGGCCGAGCGACGCGACCGGGCATTCCGGGTCGACGAGGTCACCCTGGTCGACGGCCTGAGCGGGATCGCGACCCTGGCGGTCTCGAACCTGGTCCGGGGCCAGGGACCCGTGGTGGCGCCCGAGGTTCCGACCGACGCGCTGACCGGGCTCATCGACCGGGCCACGTTCGAGCAGCGCTGCCGCGAGGTCCGGGACTCGTTCGCGGTCATCTCGGTCGACTTCGACCACCTTGATCAGCTCAACAACACCCTGGGTCGCGAGGCCGGCGACGACGCTCTGCGCTCCGTGGCCCGGACCCTCCTGGCGTCGACGCGAGAGCGCGACGTCGTCAGCCGCAGCGGCGACGACGAGTTCGCGATCCTCACCGTCGGGGCCGCCACCGCCGTCGTCGGCAGCGTCGCCGAGCGGATGCGTGCGGCGGTCGCCGAGCTCGTCGGTGGAGCCTTCCCGGCCCGGGTCAGCGTCGGCTGGGCGGTCGGCGCCACGGGCGAGGACCCCGTGGTGGTGTGGGCTCGTGCCGCCGAGGCCCTGGGCCGGGCCAAGCGTGAGGGGCGCAACCGAGTGGTCGGGTCGATAACCGGCCGGCCCGCCGCCGACCCGGGACGAGGCTGGACCACCCTGCTCAGCCGGACCCTCGCCTCCCAGCAGATCCACCCCGTCTATCAGCCCATCGTCACCCTGCCCGACGCCCACATCGTGGCCTACGAGGGCCTCTCCAGGCCGATCAACCTGGACGGCGCCGAGAACGTCGAGGAGTTCTTCGCGACCGCCCAGCGCTTGGGCGTGGCCAACGAGCTCGATTGGATCTGCCGCCGCGCGGTGGTCCGGGGTGCCGAGGGCATCCGCAGCGACGCCCAGCTCTATCTGAACATCGACCTCTCGGCGGTCTCCGACGTCGACGAGGACGTCGAGCAGATGCGCAGTCTGCTGCGCTGGATCGGGCGGCCCCCGGCAAACGTCGTGCTGGAGATCGCGGACGCCGATCGGTTCACCAATCTCGGCCAGCTCTCAGCTCGGGTCGACGTCTACCGGCGAGCCGGATTCAAGATCGGCATCGACGACACCGGCCGGCCCGGGGTCGGCATCGACCTCCTCTACGCCGCCCGCCCCGACGTCATCAAGATCGACGCCGACATCACCAACCGCTGCTTCGACGGGGAGGCGCGAGCGCTGATCTTCGAGTGCATCGCGCTCGCCGAGCAGATCAACGCCGACGTCGTCGCCGAGGGGATCGAGAAGCTGAGCGTCGCCGCCGAGCTGATCCGGCTGGGCGTGACCCGGGCCCAGGGATTCCTGTTCGGCAGGCCGGAGACGGTCAGCGCCCCAAGCCGGGAGTTGGACGGGGAACCGGCGGTTCTGCGGGCGATCGCCGCCACTCGCTGAGCTCAGATCATGGCGGGCGGCGGGGCCGTGGAGCGACGGCCCCGTTCCGCCCGTCGGTCGCGCACAGAAGAACAGAGACGACCGCCGGCCCGGTGAGGGAAGCGGGCCGCATCTCCCCTGCCGCATCACGCCGCGACGCGCGCGGGCCGCCGCTTCCCCGCCGTCTACAATGGCGCCGGGCGTCAGGCGAGGCAGTGGAAGTGACCCCGAGGCAGCGAGAGAGCGCAACCATCTACGACGTCGCCGACCGTGCCGGTCTGTCGATTGCCTCGGTGTCGCGCGTCCTCAACCAGCGAGGCAAGCCGACGGACGACACGCGTGAGCGCGTCATGAAGGCCGTCCGAGAGCTCAGCTACGTGCCGGACGGGGCCGCCCTCGCACTCTCCCGCGGGCTGAAGGAGGTCGTCGGCGTGGTGTTCCGCCGCGGCGAGCAGGCCGGCTTCGCGGGGGAGGACGAGAGCCCGCTCTTCGACGAGATCGTCAATCGAGGCATCCAGACCTCGGCGCACCTGGTCGGCTTCGACGTTCTCATCTCGCTGGTCAGCGGTGGCGACGCCGCCACCAGGCTGCAGGTGCTGGCGCGCAAGGCGGATGGGCTGATCATCCACGACCGCGTGATCTCGTCGGCGCAGCTCGCCCGCCTGGCCGCCCTGACCCCGATCGTCACCCTGGCCGGAAAGCCGGCCCCCGGGGTTCTGAGCGTTCGCTGTGACAACGAGGGCGGGATGCGAGCTCTGGTGCGGCACCTGGCTCTGGAGCACGGCTTCCGCAGTCTCGGGTACGTGTCGGGGCACCGGGACAGCCCCGACAACAGGGCGCGCGCGCGAGCGGTGGCACTGGAGGCGAAGGAGCACGGGTGTCAGCTGCTCCAGGGGCCGGAGTGGGTCGGCGACTACAGCGCCGGCGGTGGGGCCAGAGCCATCTCCGCGCTCCTGGCGGCGGGTGTCCCTCTCCCCCGGTGCGTCGTCTGCGCCAATGACCAGACCGCTCTCGGGGTCATGCACGCCCTGGGCAGGCATGGGGTGCGGGTCCCGGAGGACGTGGCGGTCACCGGCTTCGACGATCTCGCCTTCGCCCGACACCTGCGGCCCACGCTCACGACCGTGCGTCAACCGATCCGAGAGATGGGGGCGAGCGCATTCGACCTCCTCCACCGGGTCATCACCGGGGCCGACGGGGCTCAGGACATCCTCCTCCCGGCCGAACCGGTGGTGCGGGAGAGCTGCGGCTGTTCCGCGATGTGAAGGGACGCCGCGCGCCCTGAGCCCGCCAGGAGATGGGCGGCGCCACACAGGGCTGCGGCCTCGGGGGTGGCCGGCAGCCCGGGTGTCAGGAGCGCGAGTGTCCCTCAGCCGTCGACACGCGCCCTTCCAGGAAGGCCGTCATCTGGCCGCCGTGCTCACGGACGTGGTCGAGGTTCACCTCCAGGAGCTGGCGCAGCGACTTCCCGTGATGCGGATGCCCGCGCGGGCAGGCTGCCGCCAGGTCGGCCGTGGTGGCCTTGGCGATCCGCTCCAGCACGCGGTCCCGACCGTGGTTGAGGTAGGCGAGCAGGACCTCGCGCGGATAGCACGGCCTCACCGGGACGGGCACCGCCCCATCGGCGGCCATCCCCTGCTCCTCGGGACCACCGCGAACGTACTCAGGGCTCTGGAATCCGGCCACATCTGTGGTGACGTAGAAGTCGAGGAACCAGAGGCAGTGATACGCGACGTTGCAGAAGCCCGAGAGCTGCTGGATCGACTCATCGGTGCGCTCAGTGATGGGAGAGACACCGTCCCGCGGCCACACCCAGGGGTCCGTCCGCCGCACAGGCCAGACGCTGGCGGCCCACAGCTCCTCGGGGCAAGCGAGCAGGGCCCGCTCCATGACATCGAGCGCCGCCACGAACCGCTGGCTGAGCGCTTCGCGGTCGAGCTCCCTCTGGGTCATCCGCGTCCTCCTCCGCTCCGGCCCCGCTATCCCTCGGGGAAGCCCCAGTAGACGTCGAGACGGCGCACATCGCCGGTTCGCTCGAAGATGGCGCCACTGGTCGCGGGGTCCAGAGCCAGGCCGGCGATCACGCGAGGGCGGCCCTCGCGAGGTGTCAGCTCGACCCGCGCAGGCCCGCCACGATGGGCGACAACCGGGACCTGGCAGGCGGTGAAGGCGAGGGTCCCGATCTCGAGACCGAGGCTGGCCTCGTGGCCGTCGACGTCGATGAACCGGAAGGTCCGTGGCTCGGTCAGGAACTCCGTGCGGGTGGCCAGCCGGGGCTGGAAGATCAACCGCCCCTCCTCCACCCGAACCCCCATCTCACCGAGCCGGATGATGAGGTCCTCCTTGACCTGTCCGGTCATCCCCGGCTGCTGCGCCCCCGCGAAGCTGGGCGTGTGGGAGTACGGATCGAGCGGCATGGCCCCGTAGACCTCCGGGGTCTTGTGAAGGCCGAGACCGGCTCGGATTGCGCTGTACTGGCGCCGCAGCCGCTCGAACACGGCCTCCCCCCCGGGCTCCCCCGCCGCCGAGATCAGCACCTCCTGAACCGCCAGGAGCAGCTTGGAGACCATGTGCCAGTAGATGCACCCGAGACCCTCGTACTTATAGAAGGCCCCGGAACGGCCGGTGAACGCCCGATGGTGGAAGACCGACTCGTACAGGGCCAGGATCTCCGCCACCTCCGCGTCCGGGAGGTGGCGCCCGGCCAGAGCCCGCTCGAGGAGGTGACGGTTGTGCAGGTCGGCGCGGAAGTGAACGACCCCGTTCACATCGCGCTGCACGATCAGGTCGTCGCCGCGTTCCACCATCCCGGTCACGACCTTCGAGCTGAGCAGTGCGGCCGGCGTCAGGCTGTTCTTCTCGAGGAATCCGGGAAGCTTGCGGTCGGGGTAGAGCAGGTAGCTCTCCTGATCGGCGCGATACAGGCGGCTCTCGCGCAGCGCATCGAGGACGTCGGCGCATTCACGCGCGCAGAGCGTGCCGGACCCCAGCACCGCCACCTGTCCCTCGAGCATCTCGTCGAGACGGCGGATGGCGATCCCGTCCTCGGAGACCTCCATGAGGTTGTAGGCGTGGAAGAGGCCGTCGTCGCGCCGGTTGGCGCGGATCGAGCCGTCAATATGGGCCAGGGCCAGGTCGCAGAAGGATCCCAGCTCGGCGACGCCCAGGAGGGTGCGCTCCCCCGTGAATCCCCTCGCATACAACCGCTGCCGATAGGCGCTGCCCGCCGCTCCCAGGAGGTCGAGCACCGCCCCGCGCTCGCGGTCGGAGACCGGACCGTCAGCAGCCGCGGCGCGCGCCTCCAGCCCGACCGCCACCTGCCGGAGAGCGTCCGCGACCTCCGAGGCCACCTCGAGCTCCCCGGACCGCGCCGAGCGGAAGAGGTGCGCGCAGAAGGCCACCAGCCGGCGCAACTGGCAGAGCGTGACGACCGAGACGCCGTTCCCGACCAGGGCGTTGTTGGCGTCGTTCCACTCCGGGCGCTGGGTGTTCATCCACACCCCGGCCTCCGGTATGTAGTTGAAGAGCCTGGCCAGCACGCAGATGAGCAGCTTCTCGGTCAGATTCGCGTGACAGGGGGCCCCATCCGGCCCGGGAAGGAGCTTGCCGTCGGCTCCGGCAGCGGCGGCGCGCGTCCTGATCCGGTGGTCGAGGTCGACGTCGAAATCGATCGTGCGGGAGGGGTCGCGCAACATGGCGTTGTGTGCCTTGATGCGGTAGGGGAGGTCCGCGTAGGCGAAGACGCGTCGATCGAGCAGCCGTTCGAGGGCGCCGGGATGATAGCGGGAGGAGACCTCGAGCAGTCGCAGCAGATAGACGACCTGGTGATCTCCCCAGTACCCGATGTGCGACCACGGACTGGCGGAGTCGACCACCTCCCAATCGAAGCCGTCACGCGCGATGTGGTACGGGTTGTAGCCGTCGGCGGTCGACGCGTCGAGGAACTTGAAGATCATGCTCTCGACGTAGCCGGGGAACGACAGGGCCAGCGCCTCCCAGTTCTGGAAGATGTCGCGCCAGTTCCCCTCGTAGTTGAGCAGCCGGCCCCCATCGGCGGCCTTCAGCTCGATGGAGAAGGTGTTCCACGGCCGGCTGGGATCGCCGTGCCGCCGGCTGAAGGTCAGCGGCAGGTACTCGTTGACCAGGCGCTCGAGATCACCATCCGCCGCGACACCCGGCAGCTCGAGCAGGCTGCGGTGCGGGAGCGCCGGGGGGAGCGCCTCGAGGACGCCGGCGTCCCGCGCCGACACCGCCTGGCTGGCGGAGCGAAGGTACGACCGGAGGTCGGAGCTCGAGATCTCGTAGCCGCCGCCGGGTACGCCGCCGCGCATGGCGTTGAAGAGGGCGTTGGAGAAGTGACGCCAGCTGGCCAGCTCGTCGCCGGTGAGCTGGAGGCCGTCGATGCTGGCCACGATGCGGATCAGGTTGCGGGTGCCCAGCCGGATGTCCTCGTCCAGCTCGGCGCGGAGATCGGCACCCGACTCGAGGAGCCCGATGAGCTCGGCAACCGACGCGGCGTCCCGGCCCACATCCGCCACCACGCTCCACTCGCGCTCCTCGTGCCCCGAGAGCGCGATCGGGGCGACGAGCAGGTATGCGCCCCGGCGACCCCGGATGAAGGTCTCGGCCTCGACGTCCAGGCCGTCGCGGAAGCGGTCGAGCTGCGTCGAGGAGAGGAGCCGGCAGGCAGGACGGATCCCCTCCGACCATGCCGTGGTCGTCCGCAGGGCCTCGTTGGGCTCGTTCCGGTCAGTCGGGATGGCGCTCAGGCGAAACAGGGCCAGTCCACTGGCGGGGTCGAGCTCATTCTCCTTGTAGGCATCCGCCAGGGTGCTGAACTCCATCTGGAACGCGCGCGTCAAGCCATCGGGCAGCACGTTCTGGATCCCATCGACCACGTCGACCTCCACGGCCTCCGGGGTGAGATTGAGGAGGGCGGCTCGCCGGACGAACCCGAAGCGCTCGCTGGTCATCCAGGTCGCGGCGAAGCGCAGGCCGAGATCGTGGTTGACCTCCTCGAACACCACCCGGTTGCCGTAGACGCTCTTGGAGACGCTGCGAGTGATCTCGTGGATGCCGGCGTGGCGTGAGCAGAACGGCTCCCAAAGCTGGACCCGGCCCCGCCTCCCGACCCGGAGGACGGTCTTCCCGCCCACCTGGTCCTGGCTGTCGTGGATGCGGTCGTCGGTCTGATATGGGAACAGCGCGTGGTCAGGATCCCGGCGGCCGGCGGTGAGGGCGCCGTTGCTGGAGAGGAAGAGCCAGTGGTTCGAGTCGCTGACCACGCTCATCAGGAAGGGCGGCATCGCATCCTGATCGACGATGCGGTAGCAGAGCTCGCCGCCGACCTCGACCAGGCCTCCGGCCGGGTGCGCGGCACGGACCTTGAGGCGTGAGGCGCCCACGTACTGGCGGGTCATCGGTCGCCCGCGACCGTGCGCCACCCGATGCGGGTCGGGAGCCGGGCCCCCAGACCCTCGGAGACGCCTGCTCGCCACACAGCCTCAAGGATACGGTCGCCCCCGACCGGCAGGCTCCGTCACTGCCCCGGAAGGTTGAGATACGCCGATCCCCCGACGACCTGAAGCGCGCGGGCGTTGAGACTGGTCCGGATCCGGACCCGCGCCGCGTCGTCGGCGGCGATGAAGGCGAGACCCGCGAGGGCCGCCCCCACCACGGGCAGCGCTGTCGAGATGACGATCCGGGCCTGTGGCATGGCGTCCGCAAGGCTGCGGCGAATCCGGGTCACCGTGGGCCAGTCCTCACCACCCGCCATCGACCCGGAGAGGACGGTGTCGAACGGCTCCGAGCCGATCCCCAGCTGGCCGGCCGCAGCCACCACGTAGCGGCCCACCTCCTCGGCCTGGGCGTCGAGCAGACCCTCGGCGACCTCGTCGTGCAGGGCGGCCGCGTTGATGACCAGCGGCACCACCTCGAGCACGTGATCATCGGGGATCTCTCCATCGTGCAATGCCAGCGCGACCTCACCGGCGGTCGCGCGGCCGAAGTAGAGCGCGATGCTCCGGCCGAGGGCCGTCTGCGGGCCGCGACCGTCCTCCGCGCGGACAGCCGCGGCGATCGCCGCAGTGCCGAGGGAGTGCCCGTCCCCCGAATCACCGCTCAGAGGTCCGAGGCACGCAAAGCGAGCCCGCGCATCCGACTTCAGCCGGCCGACGCAGTTGATGCCCGCCCCGATGAACACCGCCACCCCCTCCCCCTTGCCGTTCGCCGCCCAGAGACTCCCGAAGACATCATTGGCAACCTGCACGGCCGCCGACCATCCACGAGCCTCGATCGCCTGGCTGACCCTGGCCTCGGCCGCCGGTGAGTTGAGGCCGGCCAGGAAGTAGACGCCGATCGCGGCACGCACCGGACGCGCGGCCACGTGAGCGGCCCTCCAGGCCTGATCGATCGCCGCCCCCAGGCGGTGGAGCGAGGTCTCCAGACCGAGCAGGTCGGGTGAGGCGCCGGGCCCGCGCACCGCCGCGCGCAGCGTCCCGTCCGGATCCACGATGGCAACGTCCGTCTTGGTGTTGTCGCCGGCCACGGCGAGGATCGCCCGCTCCTCGCTCATCGCCGACCGACCCGCTGGTGGGTCACCATCCCGCGCCTCCACTGGTGTGCCTCATCGACGTCCGCTCCCCGGTCCGCTCTCTCCTGGCCGCGTCCCCGTGAGTAAGCGCTTACTTCGCGCGATCCTACCACCGCCCGGCGGGTGGGCGCCAGTGGCCCGACGTGGAGCGTGAGCCCATTTCGAAACCGCGCCATCGAGACGCGGATCGCGGGCCGTCAGCCGGCGGGGCCCATCCGGGGCCGGGATCAGACCGGTCCGTCAGGCGGGATCATCCGGGTCCGGCAGATCCGGGCGAAGAGCTCGGCGCTCGGCTTGGGGCGGCGCTCGAGGGTGCCGCGGTCGACCGCGACGAGGCCGAACCTGGCGGTGTACCCCTCCAGCCATTCGAAGTTGTCGAAGCCCGTCCAGTGGAGGTAGCCGCGCACGTCGGCGCCGTCCGCGATCGCGTCCATCACGGCCCCCAGGTGACCGGTGAGGAAGCCCGGGCGCAGCCGGTCGTCCTCGTCGGCGACGCCGTTCTCGGTGACCATCAGGGGCAGCTCCAACCTCTGCCAGAGCGAGACCAGCGCCCGGTGCAGCCCTCCCGGGTCGATGGCCCAGCCCAGGCTGCTGCGCGGCACCGACGGCTCCGGGTCCGGGCTCACGAAGAGGCGGGTGGGGGCCCGCCAGTCGAAGCGCACCCGCTCGTCGGTGTAGTAGTTGAGCCCCAGGTAGTCGAGTGATCCCTCCAGGTCCGGTACGACCCGGCCGGCGCCGGCAGGAGGGAGGATCCGCCCCTGGATGCAGCTGAGCAGGAACCAGTGGTTGAAGACCCAGTCGGGTATCGGCGCGACCAGGGACGCGAGCGGCGACCCGGGGCGAGCCCGCACCGGCCGCTCGTGGTGCGCGATCGAGACCAGCGCCTGCCGGCCATGCGCCGCACCGATCTGATGGAGGGCGCGGGACGCGGCCGCGTGCATGCGGAGCAGCCCGACGCCGGCCCGCAGGGCGAGCACGGCGGAATGCCGATGCGGCGGCCACACCCCCTCCGCGTACGCGAGGGCGAACAGGACGTTGGGCTCGTTGATGGTCACCCACCAGCGGACGTCATGACCGAAGGCCTCGGCGCAGGCGGCCGCGTAGCGGGCGAAGAGGCGGGGTGCCTCGGGATCGAGCACGCCGCCACGGTCGGCGAGCCACACCGGGAGGGTGAAGTGGTGGAGGGTGACCACCGGCTCCATGCCCAGCCGGCGGCAGGTGCCCACCACCTCGGCGTAGTGGCGGAGGGCGGAGAGGTCGAAGCGTCCGGGCTCCGGCTCGACGCGAGCCCACTCCACCGAGAACCGCTGAGCGCTGTGGCCCATCCCGGCGAGCATCTCCAGGTCCTCCCGGTAGCGGTGGAAGTGGTCGATGGCCGGCTCCGCCGAGCCGCCGTCTCCGATCCGCCAGGGCTCGTCGCGCTCCATCCGCATCCAGTCGTTCCAGAGCCCGCCCTCGACCTGATGGGCGGCGCTGGCGGTGCCGAGCAGGAAGCCGTCCGGAAGGCGCCTCGGGGTGCGATCGACCGGCACCCGCCCTCCACCTCGCGGGGGAACCGGGCGGCGCCACATGGGACCGTGGAGGCTCAGCCGGGGGGACGCCGGAGGACCAGCCGGATGCACCCCGCCGCGCGGTCCTCCTCGAGGACCTCACCGCCCACCCTCCGGCTCCATGCATGGATGCCGAAGGCCTGCTCGGCCACCCTGGTCACCACCTCGAGGCGATCCCCGGGCGCCAGGCGCGCGTAGGCGTGGCGCACCCGTCCGAGGGCGCTGTCCCCGCAGTCCTCGTCAGCCCCGGTGAGGTCGAGGCGCCGCGGCTCCATGATGCCTGGCAGTCTACGTCCCACGTCCGCAAGCCGGGACCCGTGCCCGTCCACCGCGCCGGTGGCGCCCGCGCGAACCCGGGGGGGACGGCGAGCCGGTCCCGGAGCCCCGCACCGCTAGGTGGCCGCTCTCTCGACGGGAACGCCGACCGCGTTGCCCCATTCGCTCCAGGAGCCGTCGTAATTGGCGACCCGCGGGTAGCCGAGCAGGTAGGTCAGCACGAACCAGGTGTGCGAGGATCGCTCCCCGATCCGGCAGTAGGTGACGATCCGCTTGTCGGGCGTCACCCCCCTTGCCTCATAGAGGTCGCGGAGCTGCTCCGGAGGCTTGAAGGTGTCGTCGTCCTGGATCGCCTGGGACCAGGGGATGTTGACCGCCCCCGGGATGTGGCCGGAGCGCTGAGCGCCCTCGTTCTGGTACTCGGGGGGCGCGGAGATCGCCCCGCTGAACTCCGCCGGGGAGCGGACGTCGACCAGGCCCTGGCCGGGGTCGCCGAGGATGGCGCGAACCCCGGGGAGGAACTCGCGGAGACCGGCTGCGGGCTCGGGAAGCGGGTACTGGGCGGGCGGAAAGGTGGGCACCGCCTCGGTGACCGGGCGGTCCTCCTCGAACCACTTGCGACGGCCCCCGTTGAGCAGCCGGATGTCGGCATGCCCGTGGATCCGGAAGGTCCAGAAGGCGAAGGCGGCAAACCAGTTGCGCATGTCGCCGTAGAGGACCAGGGTGGTCCGCGGGGTCACCCCCAGCCGTCCCATGAGGCCGGTGAACTGCTCTCCCGAGAGGATGTCGCGCCGCACCGGGTCGTTGATGTCCCGCTTCCAATCGACGAGGGCCGCGCCGGGGATGTGGCCCAGCTCGTAGGCGGAGGCGGGGTCCCAGTCCACCTCGAGGATCCGGATGTCGGGATCCTCCAGGTGCCGCGCCAGCCAGTCGGTGCTGACCAGGACCTCGGGATGCGCGTAATCGGCCACCTGAGCTCTCCTCTCACAGCGCGATCGTCGCCAGAATCCCGACGATGTTACTCAAGTTTTCAGGGGCGAGGTGGGCGAGCCCTCCGGCGGGTCAGCCCTGGACGGTGGGGAACCCGGGGGGTCCCACGCGGCCGGCCGCGGGGGGAGTAGGATTGCGCGGCCCGCAGCGCTTGGGGAGAAAGAGCGATGGAGACGATGTCCGCGGCCGCGCCGCTCGACGAGGCTGAGGTGGGGGGTCGGGTCGACCTGGTCACCGAGCGACCGATCGTCCTCCCGCGCCAGGACGGGCCGCGCGCCCGGCTCGAGGAGTTCCTCGGCCGCCGGCCCCTGCTGGTGCCCGGAGTGCTGGTCGGGGTCATCGCCCTCCTCCTGTTGAGCCGGGGTCCGCGGGTCGTCGTGCTCAGGTCTCGGGCCGGGGACGGTTCGTAGCCGGGCGGCCGGGCTCACCCTCTCCGGATCGGGCTGAACTCAGGCGCCGATGCCCAGGGCGCGCAGCAGGGCATCGTTCTCGGCGACCGTGCCCACCGTGATGCGAAGACGGTCGGAGTGGTCGCCGCCCGGGAAGTGGCGTACCAGGATCCGCTGATCGCGGAGCTCGGCGGCGACCCCGACCGCATCACCCCCGGGGGGCCGGCCGAGGACGAAGTTGGCCTGGGAGTCGCCCACGTCCCAGCCGGCCCCGCGCAGAGCGGCGACCAGCCGGTCGCGCTCTTCGATGACCAGCTCGACGATGCGGCGGTGGTGGTCGGGGTCGGTGAGCGCAGCTCCGGCGGCGGCCAGCGCCAGCCGGTCGACGGGGTAGGACTCCACCACCGCGGAGAGGTCACCGATCAGGTCGGGGTGGCCGAGCGCGTACCCGACGCGCAGTCCCGCGAGGGCGTGGCTCTTGGCGAAGGTGCGAACCACCAGCCAGTTGTCGTGGCCGGCCAGCAGAGGGACGCAGGACTCGGGGGCGAAGTCGCAGTACGCCTCGTCGATCACCACCACCGAGTCGACCTGGCCCAGCGACCGCTCGACCGCCAGGGGCGGCACCCAGCTCCCGGTCGGTGAGTTGGGGTTGCAGAGGATGCGCATCACGGCGGGAGTCGCCGCCAGGGCCGCCGGCAGCGGCTCCCCCGGAGCGAGGGGCACGGTGGCGATGCGCGCGCCCCCCAACCGCGCGAGCACCGGCAGCAGCGAGTAGGTGGGCCGCGTCAGGACCACGCTGTCGCCGGGGTCGACGAAGGCCTGGAAGCAGCTCTCCAGCACCTGGTCGGCCCCGTTGCCCACCATCACCGCCTCCGGGGCCAGCCCGTGGTGCCGGGCGAGCTCGGAGCGGAGCGGCTCCCCCCGGGGGTCGGGGTAGCGGCGCAGCTCGTCGACGGCCCGGCTCACCGCCGCCGTCACCCGGGGTGACGGGGGGAGCGGCGACTCGTTGGTGTTCAGCTTGATCCAGGTGGCGCCGGGCGGTGGCTGCTCGCCGGGCAGATAGCCGAAGTCGGGGCCAAGGGATCGGCGCCGGTGACGGGACATGGTGGCGAGTATGCCGGGAGAGGCCGGTGCACCGACCCGGAGGAGGGTTGGCCGTTCGCCGCCCAGGCCGCCGGCGCCCTACGCTGAGATGACGGCCTCTACCACCACCGTCGATCCGGCGGGGGCGAGGGGCACGAGGTTGCCCTCCACCCGGGTGCCGTCGACGACCAGGCGGCACACCCGGCCGGTGCCTCCCTCCGGCTTGCGGACGGCGATCCGGAAGGTCGAGCCGCGGAACCGCCGGGTGACGGTGAACCCGGGCCAGGCCGCGGGGATCACCGGGTCGATGCGCAGTCCCTCGCGCTCCGGCCTGATCCCGAGGATCCACTGGGTGATCGCCACGTAGTTCCAGGCGGCGGCACCGGTGAGCCACGAGTTCTTGGCCTCACCATGACTCGGGGCGTCGTGCCCGGCGATCATCTGGGCGTAGACGTAGGGCTCGCAGCGATGCACCTCGCTGATCGCCTCCCGGACCGATGGGCTGGTCCGGCGGTAGACCTCGAAGGCGCCGTCGCCGTCGCCGGTCATCGCCTCGGCGATCATGATCCACGGGTTGGTGTGGCAGAAGATGCCGGCGTTCTCCTTGTACCCGGGCGGATACGAGGAGATCTCGCCGAGCTCGATCCGGTAGCCGCTGTAGGCCGGTTGCTGGAGCACCACGCCATGCTCGGTGAGCAGGCGCTCGCGCACGCTGTCGAGCGCCTGGCGAGCCCGGCCGTCCTCGAGGCCGACCCCCGCCATCACGCACATCCCCTGGGACTCCACGAAGATCTGGCCCTCGTCGCAGACCGAGGAGCCCACCGGGTTGCCGAAGAAGTCATAGGCCCGGCGGAACCAGGCTCCGTCCCAGCCGTGCTCCGCGATGGTCGTGGCCATGGTGGTCGCTGCGTCCTGCAGGCGCTTCTCCACCTCGTGCTCACCGCGGCGGCCGACGATGGCGGCCAGCTCGCGGGCGGCGAGCACGAACAGCCCGGCGATGAACACCGACTCCGCCACCCCACCGCTGCGATTCTCGGCGGTCTGGAACGACTCTCCCGGGGTGTCGGAGAAGCAGTTGAGATTGAGGCAGTCGTTCCAGTCGGCCCGGCCGATCAACGGCAGTCCGTGGGGGCCGAGCCGGTCGAGGGTGTAGCCGATACTGCGGCGCAGATGGTCGAGGAGCGGAGCCTCCGAGCCCTCCTCGTTGTCGTACTGGACCGGCTCGTCGAGGATCGAGTCGTCGCCGGTCTCATTCAGGTAGCCGGCGACTCCCAGCACCATCCAGAGGGGATCGTCGTTGAAACCCGAGCCGATGTCGTTGTTGCCGCGCTTGGTGAGCGGCTGGTACTGGTGGTAGGCGCCCCCCGAGCTGAGCTGGGTGGCGGCGATGTCGAGGATCCGCTGCCGGGCTCGCTCCGGGACCATCTGGACGAAGCCGAGCAGATCCTGGTTGGAATCGCGGAATCCCATTCCCCGGCCGATGCCGGACTCGTAGAACGACGTCGACCGGCTGAGGTTGAAGGTGACCATGCACTGATAGGCGTTCCAGGTGTTGACCATCCGATCGGTGTGCTGGTCGGGGGTGCTGACCTGGACGTTCGCGAGCAGCTCGTCCCATCGCGCGCGCAGTTCGCGCAGCCCCTGCTCCACCGTCTCGGGCCGGAGCCAGCGCTCGATCACCGGCGCCACCCTCCGCTTGTTGATCACCTGGCTCCCCGGTGGGTCGAACTTCTCGGCGACCGGGTTTTCCGAGTAGCCGAGGACGAAGACGACCTCACGCTCCTCGTGGGGGCCAAGCTCCAACCGGACGTGATGTGATCCGTGGGGCGCCCAGCCGTGAGCGATCGAGTTGCCGGCACTCCCCCGCTCCACCGCGATCGGCCGGTCGAAGCCGCGGTACGGACCGAGGAAGACGTCCCGCACCGTGTCGAAACCGGCCAGCGGCGCGGAGCAGCCGAAGTAGGCGAAATGATTGCGCCGTTCCCGGTACTCGGTCTTGTGGTAGATGACGCTCCCCTCCACCTCGACCTCGCCGGTGGAGAAGTTGCGTTGGAAGTTGGTCGCGTCGTCCTGGGCATCCCAGAGGCAGAACTCCACCGAGGAGAACACCGAGAGCGGCCGCCGCTCCCGGGTCAGGTTGGTCAGCCGGAGCCGCCACACCTCGAGCGTCTCTCCGAGCGGCACGCAGTAGAGGGTCTCCGCCCGCACGCCCTGGTGGGTGGACGCGATGGTGGTGTAGGAGAGGCCGTGCCGGCACTCGTAGGCATCGAGAAGGCTCTGGGTCGGCTGCCACGACGGCGACCAACTCTCCCCGGTGACGTCGTCGCGGAGGTAGATGTAGCGCCCGCCGAGGTCGAAGGGGGCGTTGTTGTAACGGTAGCGGCTCACCCGGCGCAGCCTTGCGTCGCGGTAGAACGAGTACCCACCCGCGGTGTTGGAGATGATCCCGAAGTACTCCTCCAGCCCCAGGTAGTTGATCCAGGGAAGAGGAGTGTCCGGCCGGGAGATCACGTACTCGCGGCGCTCGTCATCGAAGTGTCCGTATCGCAATGCCAGGTCCCCTGCGCCAGCCTGATAGCCGATAGCCCAGCCGATCGCCGCCCGGGGGTGACCACCCCACCGCCGGCCGGACCCGCCCTGCTCGCCGGCCCCACGCCGCTTCTGCACAGCGCTCAGATCGCGCCGCAGTCGAGGCGGGTTGCCGCATGGTCAGACGAAGACGGCCGCGCGGCTCCTGCGAGTCGCGAGGCCGTCCCGCCCTGGGTCGGTGACCCGGCCGGCGCGTTGCCGGCCGGGCCCCGGCCGCCCACCTTGGGAGGTGGGCCCTATTCGGTTGTGGTCACTGACCACCAACAGGTCAGTGGGATCCTCTGATCCTTACGAGGTCACCGGCTTCAACTGCATGAGGATGTAGGGAAGCTCGGGGTCGTCCGGGGAGGGGTCCATGTACGGGTTGCTGGCGCTCGGCCACCCGGTGTAGTGAAGGGTGCTGTAGACGTTCCAGTCCGCACCGTAGAGAACCGGGGCGTAGGGGACGTCGGTGGCCATGATCTGCTCAAGGGTCTGGATCGCAGAGGCGATGGTGGACTGCCCGGCCGAGGTGGTCGGGTCGGCACCCTCGTACTGCTGGAGGGCCGTCTGAGCAGCCGAGGACTGGTACTCAGCGTAGTCGCCTGCCGCGCAGTTGAGGGCCGCGGTGCAGTTGACGCTGTAGTCGAGCCAGTTGTCGAGCTGAACGAACGGGATGTTGCCGCCGGAGCCCCAGTGGAGAGCGGTCTGGAAGTTGCCGACGTTCATGGCATCCTGCCACTGCGAGTAACCGCCGGACGCGTTGTCCGTGGTCACGTCCATGCCCTCTGCCTGAAGCTGGCTCGAGATCTCCTGAGCGTCCGCCCAGTAGTCCGAGAAGGCTTCGGGGTCCCAGATCGAGAACTTGATGATCTCGCTGCCCTTGGTCCAGCAGGCCGTGGGCGTCGAGTCGGTGCAGTTGGCCTCAGACGAGGTGCCCCAGCCAGCGGGCGGGGTCCAGCCAGCGGCCTCGAGGACGCTCTGGACGGTCGGGCCGGTCCACCCGGCAGGTGCGCTGCTCGAGGTGGCTGCGGAGTCGGCCGGCAGGGCGAGACCGCTGCCGGAGCTCGGGTAGGCCGCCTGCTGCGCGGGGTTCAGCCCGCCAGCCGAGGTGGCCGCCGCCTCGTAACCGGACTCTCCGATCGAGGAGAGGACGCCGCGGTCGATGCCCAGGCTCACGGCCTGACGGACCGCCTGGTCACCGATTCCGGTGGCGCCACCGTTACCGGCCGCGAGGTTGAAGTCGAGGGTGACCGTGTTGCCCGAGGCGTACCAGACGTGGTTCGTGTTCGGGTTCAGGTCGATGTAGTTGGCCACGACGCTCGGGATCTCGTTGCCGGCCCAGTCGAGGGTGCCGTTGTCGAGAGCCTCGGTCGCCGCGTTGTTGGTCGCCTCGTTCGGGACGACGATCTCCGACTCCGGCGGGGTGCCGCCGAAGAAGTGCGGGTTGGGCTTGAACTTGACGGCCTGGGTGCTGAAGCTGTCCAGCTCGAATGGGCCGGTGCCCACCGGGTTGGCGACCGTCTCCTTGGACGGGTCAGTGGTCGCCGGGAACGCGCTGGCCTGAGTGATGAAGGTGCTGCCCAGGATCGACCAGAGGTTGGTGTACTGCGGGGTCTTGAACGTCAGGGTGACGGTGTTCCCGCTGACCGACGGTGCCGCGCTCTGGGCCGGCACGCCGCTGTAGTCGGCGGCCGGGAAGTTCATGATCACAGCGAACGTGTTGGCCACGTCAGCGGGGGTCATGGTGCTGCCGTCGCTGAACTTGACGCCCGTCCTGACGGTGATGTTGAGGGTCGTGCCGCCGGTGCCGAACGAGTACCCGGTCGCCATCCAGGGGTGCATTCCCGAGGGGGCGGGGTTGAGGGCATCGATCTCGTAGAGCGGCTCGTAGATCAGGCTGGTCATGTTCAGCCCGTGCGCCAGCGAGCTGCTGTCGTAGGGGTTGAAGTCCTGGACGAACGTGGTCCCGGTGGTGGCCTCCTCGGTGAGGGCCGGCCCGACCTTGGTCGTGCTGGTACCCGGCGAGGACGAGGTTGGCGTCGAGGTACTTCCGCAGGCTGCCACCGCGAGGGCGGCCCCAGCGGCGAGTACCGCAATCTTTCCTAGATTCATCTAGCTACACGATCTCCGTGACGCACGGCCCGAGGGGGACGTGCACTGCTGAAGGAAATGTCGCCGACGGATGCGGGTTCACGGACGGCGGTCGCACCCGGTCGTCTCCCTCTCCAGGGAACCGGACGATCGCCTCCGCTCGCCCTTCGGGGCCGGCGGAGCCCGAAAAGCTAAGCCATCCTCCATCCTCCTCAGTCCTCCTCTGGGTGGTGCCGATCAAGTGACGCGGCCGCGGGCCGCTGGAACATGCCGTCGGTGGGCACCGGTGCCGGCTCGGCCTCGTCGTCGACCCGGCGCTCGGCAGGATCGACGTGCAGCCAGCAGTTGGCGCTGTGGCCCGCCGCGACCGTGACGCTGGGAGGTGCCTTGGCACTGCAGATGGCCATGGCGTGCGGGCAGCGGGGGTGGAACCGGCAGCCGCTCGGCGGAGCGATCAGGCTGGGCGGTGCGCCCCGGCCGGCCAGGTTCGGGGGCTCGATCCGGTCCGGGTCAGGCGCCGCCGAGAGCAGCAGCTGGGTGTAGGGGTGGGCCGGGTTGTCGGTGAGCTGGGTGCTGGGAGCCGCCTCGACGACCTGGCCCGCGTACATGACCACGATGGTGTCGGCGAGGTAACGGGCCGAGGCGATGTCGTGGGTCACGTAGAGGATCGCCAGATGCTCGCGATCGCGGAGGTCGGCGAGGAGGTTGAGGATGCCCAGCCGGATCGAGACGTCGAGCATCGACACCGGCTCGTCGGCGAGCAGGACGCGGGGCCGGACCGAGAGTGCGCGGGCGATCGCCACACGCTGCCGCTGCCCGCCCGAGAGCTCGTGAGGGAACTTGTTGGCGAACTGCGCGGGCGGCTCCAGGGCGACCCGGCGGAGCAGGTCGGCGATGGTGGCCTCGACGTCCTCCCCGGCGAGGCCGTGGATCTTGAGCGGGCGGACCACGTCGTAGCGCACCCGGTGCACCGGATTGAGCGAGGCGAAGGGGTCCTGGAACACCATCTGGACCTGTCGCGCGTAGCTCCGCGGTCTCCCCGACGGCACCGGCTCGCCGTCGAGCAGGACATCGCCGGCGTCGGGCTTGATGATCTTCGCGAACATCCGGGCGACCGTCGTCTTGCCGGAGCCGCTCTCACCGACCAGGGCGGTGACCGTGCCGGCGGCGAGGGCCACCGACACCTGCTCGACTGCGAAGAGGCGGGCGTGACCGGAGAACATCCCGCGGCCACGCTTGACCGAGAAGTACTTGGTGAGGCCGCGCCCCTCCAGCACCGGACCGGCAGCGATGGGCTGGGTGTCGGGCAGCATGGTGGCGAGGCTCATCGGGTGGCCCTCCGAACCGGGTCACGCTCACCGGCGGGTCGTGGGCCTCGATTCGCGGGATCGGGGAGGTCCAGCTCCGCGGGGACCGTGGCCTCACCGGAGTGGAGCCAGCAGGCCGCCTCCCGGCCGGAGCCGTCCAGCCGGAGCAGCGCCGGCGTCTCCTTCCTGCAACGCTCCATCGCCCAGGGGCAGCGAGGGTGGAAGGCGCAGCCCGTGGGCAGCGCCCGCAGGTCGGGGGGCGATCCGGGGATCCCCTCCATGGGGCGCCGCTCACCGTGCATGGGCGGGAAGCAGTGAAGGAGACCGTACGTGTACGGGACGCGCGGCGAGCGGAAGAGCGAGTCCGCAGCGGCCCGCTCCATCAGCCGCCCGGCGTACATCACCACGATCTCGTCGGCCAGCTCCACCAGCAGGGAGAGGTCGTGGGTGATGAAGAGAGCGGCGAAGCCGAGCCGGTCGCGGAGCCCCATCAGCTCCTCGAGGATCTCCCGCTGGGTCACCACGTCGAGGGCGGTGGTCGGCTCGTCGAGGATCATGACCTGCGGCTCGAGCGCCAGCGCCATGGCGATCATCGCCCGCTGGCGCATCCCGCCGGAGAGCTCGTGGGAGAAGCTGCGCAGCCGGTCGCCGGTCATCCCGACCATCTCCATGAGCTGGACCCCGCGGTCCCACCGCTCGCTCTCGGTGAGCTGGGGCCGGTGGACCTTGAGCAGGTCGTCGAACTGGGCCCCGATGGTGATGACGGGGTTGAGCGCGTTGAGGGCGCTCTGGAGGACCACGGAGATCTCCGACCACCTGACCCGGCGCAGGTCCGCGTCCGCGGCCCGGAGCAGGTCGATGCTCTCGTGGGAGCCGTCGGCCCCCTCGGCGGCGGAGTGGAAGAGCACCTCGCCACCGGTGATCACACCGGGCGCCCGGAGCAACCGGATGGCGGCCATGGCCAGGGTCGACTTGCCACTCCCGCTCTCTCCGGCGAGGCCGAGCACCTGGCCGCGTCGCAGCACGACGTCACAACCGACGACCGCGTGGACGGCGTCGGCGCCAAAGCCGTAGTCGACGCTCAGATCGCGGATCTCCAGCACCGGCTCGGCTTCCCGGGGCGTGGAGGTGACCGGCGCCGAGGTGGGGGTGGGGCGGGGGGTGGTGCTCATCGCACGCCTCGCGCCGCGCCGTCATCGGCGGCGGCGAGCGCGGCGGCCACGTGGCCCCGGCCGGCCGATTCGCTGATCACCGGGGTGAAGCCGAGAGTGGAACGGAAGGGGATGCCCTCGCGTCGAGCCGCCTTGCGGGTGAGCCCGGAGGCGCGCAGCCGCGGGTTGATGAACTCGTCGATCCCGAAGTTCAGCAGGGCCAGGCCGGTGCCGACCAGCGCGATGCAGATTCCGGGTGGCAGCCACCACCACCAGTAACCGGTGTTGACGGCGTTCTGGTCGAAGACCTGGTTGAGCATGATGCCCCAGTTCCACGGCCCGGCCGGCGAGGAGGTCGGCGAGCCCGCCAGCCCGAGGAAGGCCAGGGTGACGTAGGCGCCGATGGCGTAGAGCGTGGTGAAGAGGAAGGACGAGGCGATGATCGGCAGCAGGTTGGGCATCACCTCGGCGAGGATGATCCGCAGCCGGCCCTCGCCCGAGACCCGAGCCGCCTCCACGAAGTCGCGGTTGCGCAGCGAGAGGGTCTGGGCGCGGAGGACGCGGGAGCCATAGGCCCACCCGGTGACCGCGACGATTAATCCGATGACGATGACGCTCGTGTCCGCCCCCGGGACGTAGCTCGCCAGCACGATGAGGAGGGGGACGCCGGGGATGGCGAGGAAGACGTTGGAGAGGAGCGACAGGCCCTCATCGGCGTTGCCACCCAGGTAGCCGGCGCTGACCCCGACGATGATGGAGAGGGCGGTGGCGACCAGCCCGGCCAGGAAAGCGACCACCAGCGTGGGCCGGGTCGAGGCGAGCAGCTGGGACCAGACGTCCTGGCCGTAGAGGGTGGTGCCCAGAGGGTGGGCGCCCGAGGGCGCGAGGGGCACGTCGAGGGGGACCTGGGTCCCGGGCAGGTGGGTCACGGGGTTGATCTCACCGATGCACTGGTACGGCCCGTACTGGCAGGTGACCTTGACCCAGCTGCGGTTGATCTCGTTGGGGCTGTAGGGCTCGAGCAGCGGCCCGATGATCGCGAAGATGGCGAAGACGCCAAGGATGATCAGCCCGATGATGATCTTGGGGGACCGTGGGATCCGCAGCACCCGGGACATCCGGGAGCCGGGCGACGGCCCGGCGGCGGTGACCAGGGTGGTGGCGTCGGTGGTCATCGGGTCAGGCCTCCTGCCGGGCGCGGGGATCGATGAACGCGTAGACCACGTCGGCGATCAGGTTGGCGGCGAGCACCACCAGCACGATCACCACGAACACCCCCTGGACCAGGGGATAGTCGTGGTTGACCACCGCCTTGAACAGCAGGAAGCCGATCCCCGGGTAGCTGAACACCACCTCGACCAGGATCTGGCCGGCCACCACCAGGCTGATGGCCAGCGAGAAGTTGGAGACGCTGGGCAGGATGGCGTTGCGGGCCGCGTACCAGACCACCCGCCGGTTGGGCAGCCCCTTGGCCCGCGCCACCAGGACGAAGTCCTCGTCCATGGTGGTCAGCATCTGGTTGCGCATCCCCAGGATGAAACCGGCGATCGAGGCCAGCACCACCGTGACCGCGGGCAGCAGCCCGTGGTCGATGATGCTGCCGATGTAGCCGAGGTTCCAGCCCGGGGTCTGGCTGATGTCGTACGGCCCCTGGTTGGGGAACCACTTGAGGATGGTGGCGAACAGCTCGACCAGGACCATGGCCAGGAAGAAGTAGGGGATGGCCTGGAAGAAGGTGGCACCCGGCACCACCCAGTCCAGCCGCGAGCCGCGCCGCCAGCCAAGCACGATCCCGATCAGGGTGCCGAGCACGAAGCTGATCACCGTGGCCACCCCGAGCAGCCCGATGGTCCACGGCAGGTAGGTGCCGATCAGGCTGCTCACCGGCTGGCTGCTCTCGAAGTACGAGATCCCCAGGTTGCCGTGGAAGAGGTTGGCCCAGTACTGGAGGTACTGAGACAGCAGGGTGCTGTGGTTGCCGATGCCGAACTCCAGCTGGATCGCCTTGACGCAGCTCGCGTCGCACTGGCCGCTGGCGGTGCGCTGGGCGAGGGCGGCGCCCACCGGATCACCCGGGACCATCCGGGGGAGGAAGAAGCTCACCGTGATCGCCACCCAGGCGGCCACCAGGTAGAAGGCGATGCGTCGGACGACGAAGCGCACGGTCAGCCGGCCTCCCCTGTGAGCCTGGGTGCGACGGGGGCCGAGGAGAAGCGCACCTCGAGCCTGGTGGTCAGAAGCACCTTCCGGGGCGGCCGGTCGGGGGAGTGGATCGCGTCCATCAGCAGGCGCGCCATCTCGCGGCCCATCTCCTCGATCGGCTGGCGGACGCTGCTGAGCGGCGGCTGGAGGCCGGCGGCCATCGGGTCGTCGTCGTATCCCACCACGGCCACGTCCTCGGGGACCCGGCGACCGGCCTCGGCGAGCGCCTGCATGACCCCGACCGCCATCAGGTCGGAGGCGACGAACACGGCATCGAGCCGCGGCCGCTTGATCAGCAGGAAGCGCATCGCGCGGGCGCCACCGTCGCGGGTGAAGTCGCCGGCCTCGACCAGGGCGTCGTCGTTGGGGAGGCCGGCCGCGCGCAGGCCCTCCTCGTACCCGCGCAGGCGGTCCTGGCCGGCGGGGACGTCCTTGCGCCCGGTGACGGTGGCGATGGCGCGCCGCCCCCCCGCGACGAGGTGGGCCACGGCGCGCGCCGCCCCGGCCACGTTGTCGACGTCCACGTGGTTGAACCGGTCGGCCTCGGTCGGGCGGCCGCCGATGACGACCGGGATGCCGCGCGAGGCGAGCCGTCCCGGCAGGGCATGCGAGCTGGGCAGGGAGACCAGCAGGGCACCGTCCACATGTCCAGCGGCCACATAGCGCTCCACCCGGTCGGCCTCGGGCGCGGACTGGGGGGCCAGCAGGATGAGCTGCATGTCCCGCGCGGTCAGGACGTCCTCCAGCCCGCGGATCAGGCGGGGGAAGAAGGGGTCTCCGAAGAGGAGGGTGGTGGGCTCGAAGACGACCAGGGCGACGGCGTCGCTGCGCCCGGTCGCGAGGGCGCGACCGGCCTGGTTGGGGACGTAGCCCAGCTTGCTCGCCGCGCGCTCGACGGCGCGCCGGGCGTCCAGGCTCACCCGGGGGTCGGAGGTGAGGACCCGAGACGCCGTCGCGCGCGAGACGCCGGCCGCTTGGGCCACCTCTTCGAGGGTCACCTTGGTGCCGTGGAGATCTTTCATTGGGAGCGGTCCCACACTCTAGGGACGCCTCTCAGGGGGTGTCAATCACCCCAACGGGTGATTGGTGACGGCACTCACCCCACCGGGTGATACCCGGCGGGAGAAAGGTTCAAGAGCGCCAGAAACGCTGATCACGCCCATCGAAGGATCGGTTTCGATCTCGACGGAGGGCCACGGCCGCCCCGGCCGGCGCGTTGTCAGGCCGACCGGTCGGGTCGCGGAGGGGCCGGTGGGGGCGGCGGTGCGGGCGGCGGGACGGCACCGCCGGAGCCGGCCGGGACGAGCCCCAGGGGGCGCGGCGGCGGGGGTGTCGTGGAAGCGCGACCGCGCTTTTTCGAGGTGGCCGGCTCATCCCCGGCGGGGGGCCGGAGCATCCGGCCCCGCCGGCCCGTGGCGACCGGGATCGTGACCACGACGGTCGAGACCTCCTTGAGGTCCCCCGCCATGGTCGCCTGGGTTCCCGACGCCACCGCCAGCTCCTGGGCGGTGGTCGACACCTGCTGGCTGGCGATCCGAACCTGCTCCATGGCCTCCACCACCTGTTCGGTGGCGGACTGCTGCTGCTGGGTGGCGAGCCGGATCCCCGAGCTGGCCTCGGCGACGTGCTCCATCAGGCCGAGGCCGTCCTTGAGCTGCTCAGCCCCCTTGTCCATGGCGAGCACCGTGGCGTTGGTCTCGACCTGGACGTTGGCGGTGATCTGGGCGATGTCGGCCGCCAGCGTCTTGGACCGGTCGGCGAGCCGCCTCACCTCGTCGGCGACCACCGCGAAGCCGCGGCCCGCCTCGCCGGCGCGGGCCGCCTCGATGGCGGCGTTGAGGGCGAGCAGGTTGGTCTGATCGGCCAGGTCGTTGATCATCGAGAGGATCCGGGTGATGTCGCGGACCCGGTCGGTGAGGCTGAGCGTCCGCTCCGTGGAGGCGAGGATGTCCTCGCGGGCGCGCTCCAGCTTGTCCCTGGTCTCGGCGGCCTGGGTGGCGACCCGCTCGACCGTCTCCGCGATCTGCCCGGAGGTGCGCGCCAGCTCCTCCATGCTGGCCGAGGTCTCGGTGGCGCTCGAGCTCTGCCGGGCGGTGGTTGCCGCCAGCTGGTTGGATGCCACCGCCAGTCGGATGGCCGAATCGGAGAGGTCGGTGCTGGTGCCCTGGACCCTCCCGATCAGGGCCTCGAGACGGGCGACCATGCCGTTGAACGCCTCCCCCAGGGTGGCCACCTCGATCGCTCCCGAGGGCGTGACCCGCGCGCTGAGATCGCCGGCGGAAACCCGGCGGGCGGCGCGCGAGAGGGCCCGGAGGGGGCGAACCGAGAGCTGGGCCATCACGAAGGCGAACAGCGTCGCCAGCACCAGGCCGATCCCGAGGAGGATGAAGCCCGAGTTGCGCAGGTCGGTGACCCCGCTGAGCGCCTGGCTGGCTGGCTCGCTGACCAGGATCGCCCACTGGACGTCCGAGGCCTGGGCGTACCCGGTGATGGTGTCGGTCCCGTTGACGGTGAGGCGTGAGGAGCCGGAACGCCCGGCCCCGGAGAACGCCGCCGTGATCGCGGCGTTGTCGACCTGGGTCCGGAGGGCGCCGCGGGCCAGCATCTGCGCCGAGGTCAGCGAGGCGGCGCTGCCCATGGTGGTCGTATAGAGGAGGCGGTGGGAGGAGTTGACGGCGGTCACCGAGACCGACGCGCCGCCGGCGCCGGTGACGCCGGAGAGGAGGCCGGCGAGCTGGTTGCTGCCCCCACCCCCTCCGCTCCACGGCTCGAGCCCGATCACGCCGATGAGGAGACCGCTGAACTCCAGGTTGTTGGTGGCCGCCGGTGCCGCCATCAGCCACTGGAGGTCATTGCCGGTCGAGTTCAGGGTCACGTTGCCCGCGTAGGGCTGGGCGCCCTGGAAGACGCCCTGGACCCAGGCCTGCCCGACCAGGGAGACCTCGCCGGCGCTGCCGGTCGCCGCGATCGGGGTGCCCGTCGAGTTGACCAGCTCCAGCTCGGAGAAGGGGTCGTTGACGGTCGCCTTGTCGATCAGCCCGATGGCGTCGGGGGCGTTGACCGGGCCGGCCGTGTTGATGATGGTGGCCAGCTGGGTCAGCTCACGCTCGCGGTCCTCCACCCACGAGTCGACCTTGCTCGACACCTCCTGGGCCACGCTCTGGACCCCGTCGGAGGTGGAGGTGGTGAGGCTGCCCTCGGCGATGTTGGCGAGCACGAAGATCATCGAGCCCATCACCACGACCGAGATCGCGAGGACCCCGGAGGCGAAGCGGATGAAGTAGCTGCCGCGCAGGCGGTCGAGGCGCGAGGTTGCGCCCTTCAGCATGTCCACATCGCCGCATCCGCACCCCGGCTGAGGTCAGGCCGGCTCCGGGACGGCCGAGCTCTGACCGGCGCATCATCTCGCCGCCCCGGTGACAGCGCCGCTGCACCATGCCGAAGGTGAGTGACGGGGATTGACGGGAGTGGCGTGTCTGTGACGAGCCGGATGCCGCCCGCGACAGGTTCGCCACCGGCGCGTCACAGGGGCGGATGCACCCCGAGGGCCCGCCGGTGGGAGGGCTTTGCGACGAGGGCTGGTCTGTCGCTCAGCCCTCCCCGGCTGGGAATCAGGCATCGATCTCCGCCGTCCGGGCCCGAGCTCCGAGCCCATTCTGGTGAGAGCGTTTCCACACTCTAACCGCACCGACCCGGGCTGTCAATCGGTCGGCGCCACGTGCCGGGCCCGGGCGGAAGCTCCGCCCGGCGGTCCCGGGGGCGCGCGAGAACCCGCCGCGAAGCGGCCCGCGGCCGATCAGCCGACCGCGGGTGGGGCCGCGGCCCCCCCGAACGTGGCCAGGAAGAGTGCCTCCAGCAGCAGCCGTGGCTGAGCGTAGGTGGCGACCTCAGCGCCGGCCCGCAGCAGGGCGTCCAGGATCCGGCCGGTGTCCGCCGGCGAGAGCGCTCTCGCCCAAACCTCCGCCTCCCGGCTCCGGCTGCGCAGGCGCGCGAGCTCGGGCGCCCCCGCCGCCCGGACCGCCGTGTCGCGGACGAAGGCCGCCCAGATCGCGAGGTCCACCAGGAGCCGCTCCCGACCCTCGACCCCGGCCGGAGGGGTGAGCTCGGCCGCCGCCTCCAGGGCGGCCGGGACGCCACCGCCGCCGATGGCGAGAAAGCGGTCGAGGACCGCCAGCTCGCGACTGAGAGCCTCGGGGTCGCGAGCCAGGCGCAGCGCCCGGCCCGGACGGCCCGCCCCCAGGTCCGCGGCGAGCTCTGCGGTCGCCGCCTCGACGCCGTGGCGGTCACGAAGCCAGGCCTCGATGGGATCACGCTCGACCAGCCCGAGGCTCAGCCGCGCGCAGCGGGAGACGATCGTCTCGGGCAGGCGCTCGGGCGTGTGGGCGGTGAGCAGGAGGTGGGTGCGGGGCGGCGGCTCCTCGATCGTCTTGAGGAGTGAGTTGGCCGCCTCCTCGGTCAACCGCTCCGCCCGGGCCAGCACGGCCACCCGAGCTCCGCCCGCATACGGGCGCAGGCTGAGGAACTCCTGCAGGCTCCCCGGGTCCCCACCCGCCCGCACCCGCCGGATCGAGATGCGCTCGTCGGGCTGGTCCTCGAGCCAGAGATCGGGGTGGCTGGTGGGGTCACCGGGCCAGGTGCCCGAGGGCAGCAGCTCGGCGGCGAGGTTCAGCATCAGGGTGGTCTTGCCGACCTGGTCGGGCCCGGTGACGAGGAGCGCGTGACCGAGCTGCCCGCTCCCGAGGGCGCTGCCGAGCCAGGCGACGGCGGCGGGATTGCCGAGGAGGTCGCCAAGCGCCACCCGGGCAGTGTACCCGCCGCGCCCCCGGCATCTCGTCCGGCATGAGCGGCGGTGAGCCCGAGCCCCCGGGGTCCGGCCACAATGACCCCGATGCCCCAGGGATCGATCCACCGGAACGCCCCCGCCGGACCGCCTCCCGGCCGGGCGCGGCGTGGTCCCGGTCCCCGGGTGGTGCCCTGGGACTGGACCGACGTCGCCCTCTTCTTCGCCCTCTTCTTCCTCGGCCTCACGGTGCTGTCGGGGATCCTTCTCAACTCCGGCGTCCAGCGTTTCGGGCGCGGCCTGGTCGGCGGTCTGAGCCCCCCGCAGCAGAACGCGCTCGGGAACTTCGTCGAGCAGACCGCCGTCTACGCGCTGGCGATGATCATCGTCGCCGGCTTCGCGGCCGGCCGGCGCCGCGCCCGGCTGGCGGACCTCGGGTGGCGGATGCCGCGGCTCCGCTGGCTTCCGGTCGCGGTGGTGGTGAGCGGCGTCGCGCTGGTCGCGCTGAGCTGGCTGCTGAACGTCGAGGCCGGCCTCGTCCACGTCAAGAACGCCCAGATCGCGACCGTGCAGAGCGAGTACGGCCACGAGGTCGTGATCGCCCTGGTCCTGTTCGCGGTGGTGGCACCGCTCGCCGAGGAGACCTTCTTCCGCGGCTTCATCTACGGCTGGATGCGCCGGCGGCTCAACGTGCCGGCGGCGGCGATCCTCTCCGGCTGCTTCTTCGCCGCCGCCCACGTCAGCTGGGGGGTGAAGAGCGAGGAGATCCTCTTCCTCCCGCTGGCCCTGCTCGGAACCGCCCTCGCCCTCCTCTACGAGTACTCCGGCTCACTGCTCCCGGGGGCGGTCGTCCACGGGATCTTCAACCTCGTGGAGGCGCTCCAGATCCTCTGAGCCGGTGCGGTGGACGCCACTCCCATCCCCGCCCACCGGCCGGCTGCGCCCACCCCGTTCCCGACCCGGGCGACGCCTGGCTCAGGTCGCGGCCGGAGTTCCCGGAGCGGTGCCGGCGGCGGCCGCCACGGCTTCCCGGACACCGTGGTGGACGTGGTCGATCCCGACCACGGCCAGCACCCCGTAGCGCTGGAGGAGATCGTGGATGTCCTCCACGTGGGCCAGGTGGATGCTCACCGAGCGCTTCCGGAGGTCACGCAGCAGGGTGAGCAGCACCTGTCCGGCGGTGTAGTCGATGTCCGAGACCGGCGAGAGGTCGAGCACGACCCAGGTCACGGGGTGCGGGGCGGCGGCCACCAGGTCCAGCACCCGCTGCCGGAAGCGGTCGGCGTTGGCGAAGAAGATGGTGCCGTCGAAGCGGTAGGCGATGCCCCCGGGGAGGGTCTCGGCCCCGGGACGGGCGGCCTCGGGGACGAGGCTGTCCGGAGCTCCCGCGAGCGGCACCATCACCGTGTCCCGGGGACGGTAGGCGTGGCGCACGAAGTCGAGCACCGAGAGGGCGACGGCGAGCGCGATCCCCTGCTCGACCCCGATCAGGACCACGACCAGCGCCGTGATGGCGGCGAGGCCGAGCTCATCGCGGCGGAGCCGCCAGAGCTCGCGCAGGTGCCCGAGGTCGACGAGCCGGATGCCGATGACGAAGACGACGGCCGCGAGGGTCGCGTCGGGCAGGAAGTGGAGCAGTGCGGTCGCGGCCACCAGCACCACCACGGCGATCACCGCCATCACCAGCTGGGCGAGCTGGGTCCGCGCCCCGGCGGCGTCCACCACGGCGGTCTTGGTTGGGCTGCCGTTCACACAGAAGGCGCCGGTGACGCCCGCCGCCAGGTTGGCGACGGCCAGGCCGACCAGGTCACGGTTCTCGGAGAGGGGTTCCTCGCGCTTCTGCGCGAAGCTGCGCGCGGTGGCCGCGCTCTGGGCCAGGATGACCACGAAGATCGAGGCCGCGACCCCGGCCAGCCCGGGGACCTGGCCCCAGGTGATGTGGGGGAGCCCGATGGGCGGGAGCCCGGGCGGCACCGACCCGACGATGGCGACACCGTGGCGGTCGAGCCGCAGGGCGGCGGCGGCGATGATCGAGACGGCGACCACCACCAGGGTGGCGGGAATCCGCTTCGACAGCCGCTCGAAGAGAAGGATGACGGCGACCGCCAGGATGGCCAGCACGGCTGCCGGGACCACGATGTGGCCGAGGGAGGTCAGCACCTTCCCCATCTGGTTGACCACGCTGCCGCTGGCGTGGATGCCGAGCATGCTCGGGAGCTGGGTGAGCGCCACCTGAACGCCGACGCCGCTCAGGAAACCGACCAGCGCGGTGCGGGAGAGGAAGTCGGCGAGGAAGCCCAGCCGGAGCACCCGGGCCACCAGCAGGTAGCCGGCCGCCAGCAGCGCGATCACCCCGGCGAGGCCGACGTACTCGGGGCTGGCCGGCTTGGCGATGCCGATCAGGGCCGCGAACATGATCGCGGCGGTGGCCGAGTCGGCCCCCACCACCAGATGGCGCGAGGATCCGATCAGGGCGAAGACGATGACCGGGAGTGCGAGGGTGTAGATCCCGGTGATCACGGGCATCCCGGCGATCTTGGTGTAGCCCATCGACTCGGGGATGGCCACCGCGGCGAGCGTCGCCCCCGCGATCACGTCGGCGACGATGGTCGCCCGGGTGGTTCCGGCCAGTCCCGGGACGAGGGCGAGGAGATTGGGCCGGCGGGGCGGGGCGGGGGTGGCGTCAGTCACCGCGCGAGGCAGTCTAGTGCACTGGCCCGGAAGTGGCCTTCCTCTCCGCCGGCCACGCCGCCGGGGGGCCGCGTCGCGAGACGGCCGCGGTCAGGAGTCGGCCGGCGCCACGCCCCGTGCCTCCCGCCACACCAGCCAGATGCGCTGCAGGGCGGTGAGATTGGTCAGCACCGCGAGCACCCAGAGGGCGGGGATGAGCAGTGGCGGCACCACCAGCCCGGCGACCGTGATCACCACCCGCTCGGGACGGGCGAGCAGGCCCCCGTCGCAGGTGAACCCGAGCGACTGGGCGCGCGCGCGCACGTAGGAGACGAGCAGGGAGCCGCCCATGGCGACGATGACCAGCATCGCCGGGAGCTGGCCGCCGCTCCGGGAGACGAAGTGATACAGGAGGGCGGCGTAGGTGACGATCTCGGCGTAGCGGTCGATGGTCGAGTCCAGGAAGGCCCCGTAGCGGTGCACCCGGCCGGTGACCCGGGCCACGGCTCCGTCCAGGATGTCGAAGAGCCCGGCGAAGAGCAGCACCAGGCCCCCGGGGATCAGCCAGCCGAGGCCGATCAGAACCGCCGCGCAGGCGGTGATCCCGAACCCGATCAGGGTCAGGGCGTTGGGGGTGATCCCGCGCAGGTGGATGGCGGTCACCAGCCGGCGCGCTCCGGCCCGCACCCACTCCTGGAATCGCTGCGTGAACATCGCGACCGCGCCTCAGCGCGTCTCCGCCGCCACGCCGGCGGCGGCGAGCTGGCGCGCCTGCGCGTAGACGTCGAGGATGCCGTCCACGACGACCCTCCAGTCGTAGCGCTTGGCCTTCTCGCTGCCGCGACGCCCCAGGCTGTGCCGGAGCCCGGGGTCGGCGACCAGCGAGCCGAGCGCGCGGGCGAAGGCGTCGGGACGGCCCGGGGGCACCAGCAGCCCGTCGGCGCCGGGCTCGACGACCTGGCTGAAGCCGGGGATCGCCGACGCCACCACCGGCAACCCGCTGGCCATCGCCTCCAGGAGGACGATGCCGAAGCTCTCCCTGCCGGTGGCCGGCGAGCAGAAGACGTCGGCGCTCGCGTAGATGCGGGGAAGGATGTCGGCCGTGACGTGGCCGAGGAAGGTGACGTCGCGAACCCCGGTCGCCTCACATTGGCGCTCGTATGCCCAGCGCATCGGGCCGTCGCCGACGATCACCAGGCGGCAGCCGGCCCCCTGCCGGCGCAGCTGCGCGTAGGCCTCCAGCAGGATGGGAAGACCCTTGCGCTGCTCCATCCTGCCGACGAAGAGGATGGTCGCCTCCCCCTCCCCGCGCAGCTCCGGCAGCGGGGGGAGGTCGGGCCGGAAGCGGTGCCCGTCGATGCCGTTGGGGACGATGGTGTAGTCACCCGGGAAGTAGTGGCTGATGAACTCCCTGGCCGGTTCGCTGACGCAGATCCGCCCGTGCAGGCGCCGGAAGTAGCGACCGAGGAAGGGCCGGCCGTAGTAGTAGCCGAGGTTGCGGCGCGCCATCGCGTGAAAGGTGCCGACGTTGGCTCCGCGGTGGAGGCGCAGGGTGGTGATCGGCAGGCCCGGCACCAGCGGCTCGTGGTAGTGGACCACGTCGAAGTCCTCGCGGTCGAGGAGGTTGCGCACCCGCCGGACCAGGTGGAAGGAGAGCGCGATCCGGGCGACGGAGCCGTTGCCGCGGACCGGGACGCTGCGCCCGATCCGGACGAAGCCGGGGATCCCGTGGTCGTCGGTGACCCGGGACGAAGGTGCCAGGATGGTGACCTGGTGGTCTCGGCGACGGAGCTCCTCGGCGAGGTGGCGGACGTGCTCGGTCACCCCGCCCGGGTGGACGAAGTCGTACGGGGAGACGAGGCAGACCTTCACCGCCGGCACCGTGAGGAGGGGCCGCGCCGGGCTCCTCCCCGCGCCCCCGGTTCGCGGCGGTTCAACGATCCGGCCCCCAGACGGGGTCGAGAACGTGCCACTGCTCGGGGAACTCGCGGATCCATCCCTCGAAGATGCCCAGGATCTCGAGGGTCACCCGGCGGAGCTCCTCGTGGCGGGGGGCGCTCCGGTCGTAGGCGATCTCCTCGTGGACGAAGGCCCCCACACCGCCGGGGACCCGGGGGAGGACGACCGGGAGGATCACCGACCCCGCCCGCATGGCCGCGTCGACGACGCCGACCGGGAAGGGGGCCTCGGCCCCGAAGAACGGGAAGCGCTCGCCGTTGCCGATCAGGTCGCGGTCCAGGGCCAGGGCGATGGCACCCCCGCCCTTGAGGATGCGGAGCACGTCGCGCATCGCGGCGGCTCCCAGGCGCCGGGCGGTGACCTCGTCGGCGCCCCGGATGGCGGCGACGTCGATGGGGACGATGCGCACCCCCTGAGCGCGCCGGGAGCCCACCACCCTCTCGAAGAGCTGGGGAGGGCGGAGGTACTCGGCGAGCAGTGCCATGGGGAACCCGAGGCTGTTGCCGGCGGCGAGCCCCTTCTCCCACGACCCGAGGTGGAGCGAGATGACGGCGACGCCCCGGCCGCTGGCCGCCGCCTCCGTGTAGCGCTCGAAGTGGTCGACGGTCAGGCCGTTGCTGATGTCGTCGCCCTCGAAGCGCATCGCCATCACGTCGACCCAGGCGCGCCCGAGGTCGCGCAGGTTGCGGCGGACCACCCGGTCCAGGGATCGGGGGTCGAGGTCGGGGAGCACGTGGGCGAGATTGGCCCGCAGGCCGCGGACCGCTCCGGGACGGACCGTCCGGAGCACCTCCACGCAGCCGACCGCCACCCCGTAGGCGGCGCGCCGGGGCAGGACCCGGACCAGCGCCTCGGCCGCCCGGTACGCGTAGTAGGGCACCATCGACCCGTCATCGCCCCGAACGGCGGCGGCGTCCGCCCCGGCGGCGGGGACACCGCCGCCGGGACCGCGCTCGATGTGCTGGCCGGCGCTGCTCATCGCCACCCCGTGGGGGCTGCTGCTACGGGGTGCAGGCTATCAGGAGACGGGGGCTTCGGATGCGTGCTTGGCGACCACCGCCTTGCGGGCGGCGGGCTGGGCGTGCCCATTGCCCTCGGCGGGCGGTGTCCCGGCGATGAAGGCCTCGGTGAGCTCCCGGGCCCGGTTGTCCGAGTACTGCTTGGGCGGCGACTTCATGAAGTAGGACGACGGGCCCTCGAGGGTCCCCGAGAGGCCGCGGTCCAGGCCCAGCTTGCAGCAGCGGACCGCATCGATGACGATCCCCGCGCTGTTGGGCGAGTCGACCACCTCGAGCTTGAGCTCCACGTTGATCGGGATGTCGCCGAAGGAGCGCCCCTCCATCCGGATGTAGCACCACTTGCGGTCGTCCAGCCAGCGCACGTAGTCGGACGGCCCGATGTGGATGTTGCGGTCGTCCAGCTTCTGGTCGAGCTGGGAGCGGACGCTGTTGGTCTTGCTGATCTTCTTGCTGACCAGGCGCTCGCGCTCCAGCATGTTGAGGAAGTCGGTGTTGCCGCCGAAGTTGAGCTGGTAGGTGTTCTCGATGCGCACCCCGCGATCCTGGAAGAGCCGGGTGAGCACCCGATGGATGATGGTGGCACCGACCTGGGACTTGATGTCGTCACCGATGACGGGGACACCGGCCTTGCGGAAGCGGTCCTGCCAGTAGTCCTCGCGGGCGATGAACACGGGCATGCAGTTGACCATCGCGCAGCCGGCGGTGAGGATCTGCTCGGTGTACCACTTGGTGGCCTCCTCGCTGCCCACCGGGAGGTAGTTCACCACCACGTCGGTGCCGGTCTCCTTGAGCACGCTGACGATGTCGGCGGTCGAGCCGGGCGCCTTGGTGATGACCTCCTTCAGGTACTTGCCGAGGCCGTCGTGGGTCATGCCCCGGACCACCTTGACCCCCTTGGTCGGGACATCGGCGAACTTCACGGTGCAGTTCTGGCCGCTGAAGATCGCCTCGGAGAGGTCCTTCCCCACCTTCTCGGCGTCGATGTCGATGGCCGCCGAGAACTCGATGTCGGAGACGTGGTAGCCCCCCAGGTCGACGTGCATCAGCCCGGGGACCTGCTCGCCCGGGTCCGCGTGCTGGTAGTACTCCACGCCCTGGACCAGGGACGAGGCGCAGTTGCCGACGCCGATGATGGCGACCCGGACCTTGTTGCTCATGAGACTCCCTCGCTGACCGGCGCGCGCAGCGCCTCGGTGATACGGCTGAGCTCGGGGACGTCGCTCGCATCGCCCGCCCCGAGGATGTGGACGAAGCTCTCCAGGTTGCGACGGATCGCCTCGCGGTCGAGCCGGCAGAGGACCTCGCGGCCCTCCCGCCGGGTGGAGACGACCTGGGCGTGGCGGAGGGTCCGGAGGTGCCAGCTCATCCGCGGCTGGCTGACCTTGCAGACCTCGGCCAGCTCGGAGACGCGGAGCTCGCCCCGACGGGCGAGGATCTCGACGATGGCCAGGCGGGTCGGATTGGCCAGCCCCTCGAAGTGGACCGACAGGTCGAAGACGCCGACGGCGATGGCCATGGGAACCGCCCGCCGCGGGGTCCGGGAACGCATAACCGAGTCTTTCATAAAGAAACCTTGAATAAAGAGTAGCTTATATGTTGCCCGAGCGCAACCCGCGGCCCCCCCTGGCGCACCGGCCCGCCCCATCCAGACCCCCTCTATTTAGTCGCTAGCAAAGCTAGATTTGATGTGCAAGGATGGTCGGCGCGCCCCCTCCACACCCGGCTTGCGGGTTGGGAGAGCCGAGGGGCGCCGCAGGGGGGGCGACAGGTGGCACGGACGATGCAGACCATCGGCGTGGTCGGGGGAGGGTGCAGTGGCGCCCTGCTGGCCCTCCAGCTGGCGGGGCGAGTGGAGCGCGGTCCGAGGCGGATCGTGGTCATCGATTCGAGCCCTCGGCCGTGGCGGGGCGTCGCCTACGGCACGTGGTCGCCCAGCCACCTCCTCAACGTCCCGGCCGGGCGGATGAGCGCTCACGCGGACCGGCCCGTCCACTTCGTCGAGTGGGCGCGGGCGCGCGTCCCCGGGGTCACCGGGGCCAGCTTCGTGCCCCGGGGTCTCTACGGGGACTACCTGGCGGAGGTGCTCGCGACCGCCCAGACGGAGGCGCCCCAGGGCAACTCGATCACCCGCATTCACGGTCGGGTGGTCTCCCTCCATCGCCCACTGGGAGCGACCACCACCGAGCTGCGGCTCGCCGACGGCAGCCACGTGGAGGTGGACACGGTGGTCCTGGCGATGGGCAACCTGGCGCCGGCCACGCCGCCGTTCGCCCTCCGGGAAGGCTTCCATCGCAGCCGGCGCTACGTGGGTGATCCCTGGGGAACCCCCTGGCGGGAGACCGGGGACGGCTCGGTGCTCCTGCTCGGCACCGGTCTCACCGCCGTGGATGTCGCCCTCCAGCTGGACGACATGGGCTTCACCGGAACGATCCAGGCGATCTCACGCCACGGGCTCCTGCCCCGAGGGCACCGCTCGGGGCTCGCTCCTCAGAGCTCAGCATGGTCGCCGGCCGCGAGCAGGAACACCATCCGGACCATCCTCGCCGAGCTGCGCGCCAGCACCGACGGCCGGGAGGACTGGCGACCGGCCGTCGACGCCCTCCGCGACCACGCGGGCGAGGTCTGGCGGCGGCTTCCCGACGCGGAGCGCCGCCGCTTCCTCCGCCACGCCGCGCGCGTCTGGGAGGTCCACCGGCACCGTCTGGCGCCATCGGTGGGCGAGCGTCTCGCCGCGCTGGTGGAGCAGGGCCGGCTTCAGGTGCTGGCGGGCGCCGTCGACGAGTGCCGGGAGGGGCCGGCGGGTGTCGATGTCGTGGTGCGGCGCCGCGGGCCCCGGGGGGGGAGCCTGACCCTCACCGTCGACCGGGTGATCAACTGCATGGGACCGCAGCAACGGCTGGCGGAGGCGAGCGATCCACTCCTCGACAGCCTCTTCGCCTCCGGCGCCGCGCGGCCCGGGGCCCACGGCCTCGGCGTGGACGTCGACGCGGACGGGGCGGTGGTGGACGCGGACGGTCGCAGCTCGCGGACGCTGTGGGCGATCGGCCCGCTGCGGCGGGGCACCGAGTGGGAGACGACCGCGGTGCGCGAGATACGGCTGCAGGCCGCGGCACTCGCCGCCCGCCTCGCCGGGCCCGCCGCGCCGGCCCGCGCCGCGGTCGCGGACGGCGGCGGGCGGCGTTCGCCGTCGGTGCCGCGCGCAGCCATCGAGGTCGTCGCCCTCGAGACCCGAGGGCTGGGCAACCGCTGCCACGTCGCCAGCGACGGCCGGGTTGCCATCGTCGTCGATCCTCCTCGGGACATCGACCGCTGCATCTCGCTGGCCGGCCGCCTCGGGGTCGGCGTCGCGTGGGTCCTCGACACCCATCTGCACAACGACTACCTGAGCGGCGGCCTCGAGCTCGCCCGGGTAACCGGCGCACGCTATGGCCTCGCCGCCGCCGAGGACGTCGCCTTCAGCGGGGCGCGGACCGGGTTGCACGACGGGGACCTGCTCGAGGCCGGCGCGATGCGCATCCGCGTGGTCCACACCCCCGGCCACACCGAGCACCACCTCGCCTACGTGCTCACCGAGGCGGCCAGCGGCCTGGCCGTGGCCGTCTTCAGTGGGGGCTCCTGGCTCCACGGGGGTGCGGGGCGCACCGACCTCTCAGGGGCGGAGAGAACGCTCGGGCTGGCCCGGGAGCAATGGCGCTCGATCCGGCGGCTCGCGGCGGAGCTTCCCGACCCGGTGGAGATCCGGCCGACCCACGGCTTCGGCAGCTTCTGCGCCTCGGGGACGGCACCCGTCGCGGGACCGTCGACGGTCGGAGCCAGCCGCGAGAGCCATCCGGCACTGCGCCTCGATGAGGACGCCTTCGTCGCCCGGCTGGTCGCCGGGTACACCGCCTACCCGAGCTACTACGCGCGGATGGCACCGATCAACCGGGCAGGTCCGGCGCCCATCGACCTGACCCCGGCTCCCTGCGCCGACCCGGTGGTCGGGGACGCGAGGCCGGCCTCCGGCGGGTGGTCCATCGACCTCCGCCCGCGGCGGAGCTTCGCCTCCTCACACCTCCCGGGCTGGCTCAACTTCGAGGCTGGGGATTCCTTCGCCACCTACCTGGGCTGGCTGCTCCCTCCGGGCACGCCGCTCGTGCTCGCCGGCGAGGACCCGGCCGTGGTGGCCGAGGCCCAGCGCGCCATGGCTCAGATCGGCATCGATCGCCCCACCGCCCAGCTGGCCGGCCCGTTCGGCAGCTGGGCGGCGGGAACGGGAACGAGGCCGCGCACCTACCGGGTGGCGAGCTTCGCCGACCTGGCCGCGGCCGGAGGGCTGGGGGCCGGGATCCCGGTGCTGGACGTGCGCCGCGACGACGAGTGGAGCGCGGCCCACCTCGCCGGCGCGACTCACCTCCCGCTCCCGGAGCTGGCCGAGCACCCGGAGCGGATCCCCGACCGGGCCGCTCCCGGACCGCTGTGGGTGCATTGCGCCAGCGGGTACCGGGCCGCCGTGGCGGCGTCGTGGCTGGACGCGCACGGGGTCGACGTGGTCCTGATCGACGACAGTTTCTCCGCGGCCGCCCCGGCCGGCCTCGAGATCCTCTCCCGCGACGACCTGCCGAGGAGCCCGAGGGGCTGGTCCACGCGGTCTGGAGCGGGGACCCACGTGAACGGCCTGACCGCATCCGGGATGCGGGAATGAAACCGGCTGCCCGCGGCCGCACCCCCCGGCCGGGCCCCGTGCCGACGCAGCCCGGAGCGACGCCGCGCCACCCTGGCCGGCCGGTCTCGACGATCAGATCAGCCCATCTGGCCGAGATGAAGAGAAGGAGATTTCACATGGCGAGCTACGCGCATCCCGAGGTCCTGGTCAGCACCGGATGGCTGGCCGATCATCTCGACGACCCTGCCGTGCGCATCCTCGAGGTCGACTGGGACGCCGCCGGGGCCTACGACCTCGGACACATCCCCGGCGCCTCGCTGGTCGATTGGAAGCGGGACATCAACGACCCGATCCGCCGCGACATCCTCTCCGGAGAGGCGCTCGAGGCGCTGCTCGGCGGCCTCGGTGCCACCGCCCAGACCACCCTGGTTCTCTACGGCGACATGCGCAACTGGTTCGCTGCATTCGTCTTCTGGACCTTCAAGATCTACGGGCACGTGGACGTCCGGCTGCTCGACGGAGGCCGGCGCAAGTGGTTCGAGGAGCAGCGGCCGGTGAGCACCGAGGTGCCCGAGCCGACCCCCGCGGTGTACGCCGCCTCGGCGCCGGACACCCGCCTGCGCAGCTTCCTGCCCGAGGTGCGGGAGGCGCTCGGCCGCACCGGCTTCCGGCTGGTGGACGTCCGCTCCCCCGCGGAGTTCAAGGGCGAGATCTCGGCGCCGCCCGAGTATTCGAACGAGGGGGCTCAGCGTTCGGGCCACATCCCCGGGGCCGCCAACATCCCCTGGGCGCAGGCCATCAACGATGACGACACCTTCAAGTCGGCGGACGAGCTCCACGCCCTCTACGCGGCCAAGGGCGTCACCGCCGACGCCTCGGTGATCACCTACTGCCGGATCGGTGAGCGCTCGTCGCACACCTGGTTCGTGCTCCGCTACCTGCTCGGCTACCCCGACGTCCGCAACTACGACGGCTCGTGGAGCGAGTGGGGCAACTCGGTGGGGGTGCCGGTCGAGAGGCCGGCCTCGGAGCTGGTCACCGCCTGAGCCCGACACTCTCCTTTCCCCGGGGTGGGTGGGCCCGCCGCGGGCTCACCCACCCGCTGGCCGGCCCGAGAGGCCGGCCCGGGTGGAGTGCGCCCTCCCCCGGCTTGAGTATCCTTGGCGATCGATCCCAGGGTAGCCAAGCGGTGAAGGCAACGGTCTGTAAAACCGTGTATCGCTGGTTCGATTCCAGCCCCTGGGACCACCGCCCCGGGAGTGCCACGGACTGCCCCCCGGGCCGCCCGAGGCACCCGCCCGTCCCCGAGGCTCCAGATGACCAGCACCCCCTCCCCCACTCCTGAGACCAGCCGCCGGGCGGAGCTCATCGAGCGCAACCTGGCTGAGCTGCTCACCCGGGAGGAGCTCTCCGCCCTGCTCGGGGGCGGTGGGCCGCTGCGCCACTACATCGGCTACGAGATCTCGGGTCGGGTCCACCTCGGCGGCGGGCTGCTCCAGATGGCCAAGGTCCGCGACTTTCAGGAGGCGGGGGTGGACTGCTCCATCCTGCTCGCCGACTGGCACACCTGGATCAACGACAAGCTGGGTGGTGACCGGGACCTCATCCGGCGGCTCGCCTTCGACTACTACGGGGAGGCGATGAAGGCGTCGCTGCTCTGTGTGGGCGGGGACCCGGACGGCCTCCGCATGGTCCTCGCCTCCGACCTCTACGCCGACCCCGCCCGCGAGTACTGGGCCACCGTCATCGAGGTCGCCAAGCACACCTCGGTGGCAAGGATGCAGCGGAGCATCACCATCCTGGGCCGGAAGGAGGGGGAGCAGGTCGACTTCGCCAAGCTCATCTACCCGGCGCTGCAGGCGGCCGACATCTTCGCCCTCGGCGTCCACATCGCCCAGGCGGGGATGGACCAGCGCAAGGCCCACGTGGTCGCCCGTGACGTGGCCACCAAGATGAGGATCAATCCGCTGCGCGACCCTTCGGGTACGAGGATCAAGCCGCTGGCCGCGCATCTCCCGGTGCTGACCGGGCTGCTCAAGCCGGACCGGTGGCCGGTGCCGCCGGAGGAGCGGGCCGAGGCGCTGGCGGCGATGAAGATGAGCAAGTCCAAGCCCCGCTCCGCGGTGTTCGTCCACGACTCCCCCGACCTGATCAGGACCAAGGTGCGGGGTGCCTTCTGCCCGCCCGGAGAGGTGGAGCTGAACCCGATCATCGACTGGATCGAGCGTCTCTGCTTCGGCCTCGGGGACACCGAGCTGCGGGTGGAGCGCAGGGCGGAGAACGGCGGTCCGGTGGTGTTCTCGTCGATCGGGGAGGTCCGCGACGCCTACGCCTCCGGCGCTCTCCACCCGATGGACGCCAAGACCGCCCTGGCTGACCGGCTGATCGACCGCCTCGAGCCCGCCCGGAAGCACTTCGCCGACCCGGATCGGGCGGCAGCGCTGGCCGAGATGGAGGCGCTGACCGGCGGCTGATCCGCCGCCAGCCGCACGGGCTCAGTGGCCGGCCGGGGCCAGCGCCGCGGCCAGCGCGGTCAGCTGATCGCGCGTCCCCATGGCCACGACGATGTCGTCAGGACGGAGCACCTCGGCGTCGCCCGGCCCCACCCTCAGCGCGCCGTCGCCGGACCGCAGCGCCAGCAGCACCGCCCCGGAGCGGCGCAGGTCGGCGGCGGTGTGGGCCCGCCCCGCCGCGGCGCCCACCACGAGCTCCTCGACCCGCATCGAGCTGTCGGCACCTCCGATCAACAGCTCGAAGGTGTCCACCACCGCCGGCTGCATCGCCAGTGCCGCCATCCGCCGTCCGCTCAACGTGTACGGGCTGACCACCCGGTCGGCGCCGGCGCGGCGCAGCTTCTCGGCGGAGTCCGGGTGGGATGAGCGGGCGACGATGTAGAGGTCGGGCCGGAGCGAGCGCGCGGTGAGCACGATGTAGACGTTGCGCTCGTCGGAATCGACGGCGCTGATCAGGGCCCGGGCGCGCCCGATCCCCGCCCGCTCCAGGACCTCGTCGTCCGAGGCGTCGCCGAGGACGTGCAGGACCCTGTCCTGCTCCACGTTGGCGAGCCCGTCCGGGTTCCACTCGATGACCACGAACGGCTGCTGGGATTGGGTGAGCTCGATGCCCGCCTGCCGCCCGGTGCGGCCGTATCCGCAGACGATCACGTGGTCCCGCAGTGAGTCCAGCCGGCGCTGCACCTGACGAGCCCTCCCGTGGCGCTGCAAATCGCCGCTCGACAATAGCTCCACCAGCATCCCGAAGGCGTAGAGGAAACCGATCACCCCGAGCACGATCACCGAGATGGTGAAGGCCTCGCCGGCCCCACCCAGGTGGCCCACCTGGAAACCGACGGTGCTCACCGTGGCGACGGTCATGAAGAGCGCCGCGAGGAAGCCGTAGCCCTCGATCAGCATGTACCCGACGGTCCCGTAGACGAGCAGGACCAGCAGTCCGACCAGGGCGAGGAGGAGCCGGCGGAGCGGTCCGCCCGGCTCGGTGAGGGGCCGCGGGTCCCCCCGGTCAGGCACGGGGATCGGGGCGGGGGCGCCCGCCCCGCCGGTCAGCGATCTTCCTCGCCGCCCCGCCGCTGCGCGATCCGGTCACGGAGGGCATCCTCCATCTCGCCCGAGCCTCCCCCTTCCCGGCGGAGCCAGAAGGGGATCTTCTCTCCCCGCATCTCGGCCTCGGCGGCACGGCGCTCCGCCTCCAGATGATGGCGGAGGGCGGCGTCCACCGCGGCGGGAAGCGGAACACCCGCGGCGGTGAGCCGGACGGCCAGATCGTCGGCGATGATCACCGTGTTGGCGGGCGCGGGGGCCGGACTGGATCCGAAGAGGCGTCCGAAGAAGGACACGGCGCCCGCTCAGACCTCGGCGGCGGGAGCGGCGAGCCGAGGCGGGACGGCGAGCGCCTCTCCGCCGGCGTCACGTCCGCCGGGAGCCCACCGTCGACCCGCAGGACGCACCATGGGGCGAGTCTACCCGCCCGGCAGGGCGTCCAGCGGTCGGCCCGGTCCCGCCGGGCTCAGCCTCGGGACGGCCGGCCCCGCCGGCCCCGCGACCGGGACGGTCCCCGCACCGGTGTCCCAGACTGATAGCGTCGCATCGGCGTCGGCCGGCAGCGGTTCCGGGTCATCCGGGGCGCCGGGGCCGATCGCCCTCCGCCGCAGAGGAGGCCGACCCTGCCAGCGCTCCAGCCCTACACGCGCCGCCTGCTCCGCCACGTGCGGCCGATCATCGTCGCCAACCGGGCTCCGCTGGTGCTGGAGCCGGAGGACCCCCTGCTGGGGCGCCCGGAGCGGTTGGTGAAGGGTGCCGGCGGCCTGGTCACCGCGCTCTCGTCGCTGGCAACCGAGACCGGAGCGCTCTGGGTGGCGGCGGCTCGCGACGAGCAGGACCTGAGCCTCGCCGCCCGCGGCGATCCCGCCGAGCTCCGGACCGCGGACGGGGCCGAGTACCGGGTCGCCTTCATCCAGCCCGCCCCGGAGGCGTACGACCTCTACTACAACGTCATCAGCAACCCGCTGCTGTGGTTCATCCAGCACTACCTCTGGGACCTCGCCCGGGAGCCGTTGGTGGGTGCCTCCACCCGTCACGCCTGGCGCGAGGGGTATGTCGCCGTGAACCGGATGTTCGCCGAGCGCGTCGCCCGCGAGGCGGCGGCGGGCGACCGGCCGCCGCTGGTGCTGATCCAGGACTACCAGCTCTACCTGGTCGCTCGGATGGTGCGCGAGCTGGTGCCGGAGGTGAGGCTCCAGCACTTCGTCCACATCCCGTGGCCGACCCCGCAGTACTGGAAGATCCTGCCCAAGCCGATCCGGGACGAGATCGTCCACGGGCTGCTGGGGAACGACATCGTCGGATTCCAGACCAGCCGCGACGTGCGCAACTTCCTGCTCACCTGTGAGGAGAACCTCGGGCTGGGCGTCGATCTCCGCGAGCGCACCGTCTACTACCAGGGGAGGGCGGTGTGGGTCCGCCATTACCCGATCAGCATCGACATCCCCGGCTTCGCCGAGCAGGCCCAGGACCCCAGGGTGCTGGACGAGGAGCGCCGGATCGCGTCCTGGCGGCCGGAGAAGCTGATCCTGCGCGTGGACCGCACCGATCTCAGCAAGAACATCGTCCGCGGCTTCCTCGCCTACGAGAGGATGCTGGAGACCAACACCGACCTCCATCGCCGGGTTCAGTTCTGGGCATTCCTGCAGCCCAGCCGCCAGGACATCGGCGACTACCGCTCCTATCTGGGCAGCGTGCTCTCGGTGGCGGCCCGTATCAACCGCCGCTTCTCGAGCGGCGGGTGGACGCCGATCCGGGTCGAGGTCGAGGACAACATGCACAAGGCGATCGCCGCCTACAAGTGCTTCGACGTGCTCCTGGTCAACCCGATCTACGACGGCATGAACCTGGTGGCCAAGGAGGGGCCCCTCTGCAACACGCGCCACGGGGTGCTGGTCCTCAGCGAGAACGCCGGCGCCCATGAGGAGATCGGCGACTTCGCGCTCACCGTCAACCCCTTCGACGTGGACGAGACGGCCGAGGCGCTCCTGCTCGGGCTGGTCATGGACGAGCCACAGAAGGCGGCCCGAGCAGAGAAGATGCAGGAGGTCATCCGGAGCAACGACGTCTCCCGCTGGATCGGGAACCAGCTGCAGGACCTCCGGGAGCTGATCGGCTAGGAGGCTGCCGAGCGGGTCGAACCGGAACAGGCACCATCCCGCCAGGTCGGAGATCTCGTCCCAGCCTTGGGCGTGTCACCTCGGATGCGGGCAGCCCGCCCGAATCGTCCAGCCTAGTGGCCGAGGCCCGCGAATCCGGCGATGAACAGCCAGCAGACCACGGCGGCGATCACCACCCAGAGGGCGATCAGCCCGGAGCGCCGGGCCGCGAAGTCGCGGGACCGCCTCTGCCTGAGCCAGCGCTCCCGGACCGCGAGGTCGTCGAGCCCGCTGGGCGCGGAGGGTCGGGGGGTGTCAGCCATCACCGAGGGTCAACGGGAGGGCGGGCTCGAGGGTTACGCCGGGGTGGAGCCGGAGGCGTGACCGCGGCCCGGCCGGCGGAGGGGTGGAGAACACGGGCGCTAATGGTGGCATGCCGGCGGGGGCTCCCACCGAGCCGGGGCCCGGTGACGGGGAGCCCGGCCGGGCGGCCGCTCGGGGTCGGTCCCGGCCACGGGTGACCTCGCTGCAGGGGGCCAGCGGCTACCATTCGAGAGGCGCGGGGCGCCGGGCCCTCGGGCCGCGACCGCCAGGCGCCCCTGGCGCGGAGGTGACCACCGTGGCCGCAGCGACACAGGCCGCAAGCTCCGATCCCGCCAGACTTGGCCTCGACAAGCCGATCTACACGATCAGCGTTGCCGCGGAGATCCTCGCCGTCCACCCCCGGACCCTGATCATGTACGAGCACCTGGGGATGGTGGTCCCGCACCGCACCCCCACCAACCGGCGCCGCTACAGCCAGCGCGACCTGCTCACCCTCCAGGCCATCCAGCGGCTGACCAAGACGCACGGGCTCAACCTCAACGCGGCACGGTATGTGATCAGGCTGCTCCAGGCCCTGGACACCCATCGGGTCCCGCGGCCGGAGTTCCTGGCCGACGTCGACATCGCGCACGTGCGGATCTGATCCCGTCCGGGCAGGACGGGCCGGATCCGGAACGCAGGCCAGGGACCGGCCGCGACCGGCTCCCTGCAATCCCGAGAGCTGTCCGACTGGGGACCGGCGCAGCGCGCGGCCATTCGGAACCCGGGGTGTCCCTTCGGAACCCGGGGTGTCCCCCCGCTATACTCCCGAGAGGCTTCCCGAGTGCCGGGCGGTCACGCAAGGGAGGACAGGCGGAGCCGATGGCGGACGAGGACGCGCTGATCGACGTCCTCCTGATCGAGGACGACCGGGACACCCTGGAGATGTACCGGACCAAGCTGGAGCTGGATGGCTACCGCGTCCACGTGGCATTCGATGGTGTCGAGGGCCTCGAGCGGGCGAAGGAGCTGCTGCCGGACATCGTCTTCCTCGATGTCCGCCTCCCCAAGAAGGACGGTTTCGAGGTGCTCCAGGAGCTGCGACGGCACGGCCCCACGGCTGAGACCCCGGTGATCATCCTCAGCAACTTCGGGGAGCGGGACCTGGTGGATCGGGGCCTCAAGCTGGGTGCGCTCGAGTTCCTGGTGAAGGCGCAGACGTCGCCCCTGGCGATCTCGGAAGGGATCAACGAGTGGCTGAAGGAGTAGCCGGGGGCGGTCCCAGCGGCGGAGCACTGCCCGGGTCACCCGGCCTGGACAAGCCCATCTACACCATCAGCGTCGCGGCCGAGATCCTGGAGACCCATCCGCGGACACTCATGATGTACGAGAACATGGGGCTGGTGGTCCCGCAGCGCACCTCGACGAATCGCCGCCGCTTCTCGCAGCGCGACATCTACAAGCTCCAGACCATCCAGACCCTGACCCGCCAGCACGGGGTGAACCTCACCGGGGTCCGCTACGTCCTGGTGCTGCTCAAGGCCCTGCACGAGCACGGGATCGCGGCGCCCGAGGGGCTCAGGGACATCGACGTCGCGGCCCTGAAGATATGACCGGCCGGGTTGACGACAGCTGCGGGTGCGGGTCTGCGAAGCTCTGCTGATGGCCGGTACGGAAGCTCCTCACGCCCCCTCCGCGTACGCCGCTGTGATCGCTGCGCTGCGCGAGATCCTGGCCGACGGGCAGCGCTTCGTCCGCGCCGAGATGGGGCTGGCCAGAGCCGAGGGCACCGCGGCGGCCAAGCGCGCCGCGATCGCCGCCGGGCTGCTCGCCGCCGCCGCCGTCGGCCTCCTCCTGAGCGTCATCCTCCTCCTCGGAGCCGCCGCCGAGGCCATCGGCGGGGCCCTCCACCACCCCTGGCTGGGCTGGCTGATCATGGCGGGCGTGGTCCTCGTGGTCGTCGGCGTCCTCGGTGGCCTCGGGTACCGGATGGTGAAGAGGACGATCGCCGAGGGGCGCAGGGTCGGAGCCACCGTGAAGGAGGACCTGGAGTGGGTCAGGGAGTTGCTGAAGCCGAACGCGAACGGGAGCTGAGCAAGCAGGCGCTTGCCGCTCACGTCGCCGCTCTCGAGTCCCGGGTCCGAGAGGAGCTCGACTGGCGGGCCCGGTTGCGCCGGGACGGGGCCCGCTACGCGGTCATCGGGACGGTGGCGATCGCCGTCACGGTCTCGGTTCTGATCCTGCGTTCGCGGGGGCGCCGGAAGGAGGCCCCCCCGCCGGCGGTGACCTCGCTCGACGACGTCGCCGCCCAGCTCGAGGAGATCCGCAAGGAGCTGGGCCGGCGCCGCAAGGAGAACGGGCCGCTCTGGCAGCGGGTGGCGCTGCGCGCGGCCACCACCGCGGCCGCCGCCGGGGGCACCGCCGTGGCCCGCCGCACCATGGAGCGGATGGGCGACGCCGAGCCGGCCCGAGCCGCCGCGACCCACCGGGGGGCGCGGGGGTAGTCACCGGCCCGCCGGCTCCGGGAACCGTGGACGGCCGGCGGCGCTCAGTCGGCGGCGATGGCTCCGGGGCAGCGGGGGAAGTCGGGGCACATCCAGACCGTGGAGCCACGGCGCTCCATCGGCCGCTCGCAGATCGGGCAGACCGGCCGCAGCTCGGCGCCGGGACGCGGCTTGCGCGGCTTGGTGGCGCGGTGCAGGAAACCCATCAGGGATTGGCCTTCATCGACTCGCCTTCATACACCCCGGCGCAGGTGTCGGGGGACACCGGGGCCGGCGCGCACCGGGGTGAGCCGGCTGGACGCCGATCGGAGGCGGGTGATCAGGATGGCGCCCGCGAGCGGGGCCAGCATCACCAGCCTGGGCAGGAGAAGATCGGTCTGGATCATCAGCTGAGCGGCCGCGACCACCGCACCGGTGACCAGCACGAGGATGATCGGGACCACCGCCATGGCCCCAGCCTAGGCGGGAAACCTTTCGGACCGATGAGCCGGAGGGTGCCGGGGTGGGACCGCCGTGGGGCCGCACGCACGTCCGTTCGGGGCCGGGACCGGTAACGCTCTTGTAAGGTTCGGATGAGCAGCATCTTGCCGATCTCGATACGGACGAATGGGGAGATTTCTTGACCGCGAAGTCCGCGGCCGACGCGGTCTGGCGCGGGCGTGAAGGTGCGCCCCCCGATGACCTGATGATCCGCCGCTCCGCCCCCGCCGAGCCCACCGGGGCGGCGTCGACGGCCAGACCGCGTCACGCCGGGATGCGGCGGCGTCTGCTGCTGGCCGGGCTCCAACTGGTGGTCCTCCTGATCAGCGCCGCGGTGATCTACGGGCTGGTCCGCAAGGTCAACCCGGCTCAGGTGGTCAGCAAGGCCGGTCACGTCTCCTGGCGGCTGGTCGGAGTGGCGATCGCCCTCAACCTCGCCACCACCCTGCTCCGCGCGCGGCGGTCGCAGATCCTGCTCCGGCGGCTCGGGCACCATGTCCCCTTCGGCCGGATGAACTGGGTGGACCTCGCCGGACAGACGCTCAGCTGGCTGACCCCGGCGGCGAGCGGCGACCTCTCGCGCCCGTACCTCTGGCGCAACCACGACCGGGTGCCGGTCAGCGCGGGGGTCGCCACCGTCGTCTACGAGCGCCTGGTGACGATCGTCCAGCTCGGCATCGTCGGCGGGGTGCTCGCCGCCGCCATCTACCTGCCCGCGCTGGAGACGGCGGGTCTGGCGGTGATCGGCCTGGTCCTGCTCGCCTCCCCCTGGTGGGCGAGCGTCATCACCCGGCACTACTTCACGACCGGCGTGCCCCCGGAGCGGGGCGGGCTGGTCGGCGGGATCCTCCGGTCGCTGGTGCAACTCGAGGAGCTCGGGCTGTCGCCGCGGCTGGGCGCCGTCTTCGCCTTCTACAGCCTCGTCATCTTTGCCATCAGCGGGTTCCAGATCCTGCTCCTCGTCTGGGGGCTCGGGGCCGGCGTCACGCTCGGCGTGGCGATCGCCGCCTACTGCGTCTCCCAGGTGATCGGCAGCGTGTCGACCCTCCCCTTCGGCATCGGCGCCGCGGACGTCACCACGGCGGCGCTCCTCGTCGCGGGGGGGCTGACCAAGGTGGACGCGGTGGCGGTGACCGTCCTGGTGCGGGTGGCCATGACCCTCCCGCTCGGCATCGCCGGCGCCATCGGGATCATGCTGCTGGGCCGCCCCCGCATCCCCGAGGACGAGGCCGCCCCTGCCTCGGTGAGCGCGTGAGCCCGGGGGAGACCGCCGGCCCGGCCGCCGCGGCGGAAGCCGGCGCCGCCTCGGCCATCAGCCGGGTGGTCGTGGTCGGAGGCGCGGGCTTCATCGGCAGCCACCTGGTGGAGCTGCTCGCCGCCGACCGGCTCTCGGTGCTCGTCATCGACGATCTCTCCCATCCCTGTGGTGTCCCGCTCCCGCCGACCGTCGAGCTGGTCGAGGCCGACGCCGGGGGGCCCGTGGCCGCCGGTGCGCTGGCCCGCTTCCGTCCCCAGGCGCTGGTCCACCTGGCCGCCAAGGGTGGCGTGAACCGGGCCCTGCGCGATCCCGGGGATCACATCCGGCGGGTCCTGGCCAGCTCGGTGGCGTGCTTCGACGCGGCCGCCGGGGCGGGCTGCCAGGCCATCGTGATCGCCTCGTCCGGTGGCGCGGTCTACGGCGACGCCGTCCGCCTGCCGGCGTCCGAGGAGATGATCCCGGCTCCGCGGTCCGCCTACGGCGCCGAGAAGCTCTCCGAGGAGACCTATCTCTGGACCTACCGCCCGCGGGGGGTGCGAACGGTCGCCCTGCGCTTCGGCAACGTCTACGGACCGCGTCAGGATGGGACCGGGGAGGCGGGAGTGGTCGCGATCTCCTCCACCCGGCTGGTCCAGGGTCTGCGCCCGGTGATCTACGGCGACGGCTCCCAGACCCGCGACTTCGTCTACGTGGCCGACGTGGCCGCCGCCACCCGGGCGGCGCTGCTCAGCTCCGCGGATGGCCCGGTGAACGTCGGCACCGGTCGCGAGACCAGCGTCCGCGAGGTGGTGGAGGGGCTGATCCGAGCCGCCGGGGCGGAGCTCGCCCCCGACTACCTGCCGGCCAAGCCCGGCGAGGTGGCCCGCGCCTGCCTCGACGCCGGCCGCGCTGAGCGATTGTTGGGGTGGAAGCCTCAAACTCCTCTGTCCGAGGGTCTCGCCCGGACCCATCGCCACTTCGCAACCTAGCTCGCACGGACCATGCCGGTCGAGGTTGGCTCGCCCGGCCACCATGGGGAGACAGCAATGCGCATCGCGGTCCTCGGGGCCGACGGCTACCTGGGGTGGCCGACCGCCCTTCACCTCTCCGCCCGCGGCCACGACGTCATCGGGGTCGACAGCCTGGTGCGGCGGCGCTGGGATGAGGAATGCGGAACCGACAGCCTCACGCCGATCGCCTCGATGGCCGACCGCCTGGCCCGATGGCAGGCCGAGAGCGGGCGGAAGGTCGACTGGCACCAGATCGACCTCTGCGACGCGGCCGCGGTGGAGCGGCTGATCCGCACCACCGTGCCGGACGCGATCGTGCACTTCGCCGAGCAGCGCTCGGCGCCGTACTCGATGATCAGCCCCCGCCACGGGGTGGAGACCCAGGTCAACAACGTGGTGGGCACCCTCAACGTCCTCTACGCGGTGCGCGACCTGGCACCCAACTGCCACCTCATCAAGCTCGGAACCATGGGTGAGTACGGGACCCCCAACATCGACATCGAGGAGGGGTTCATCGAGATCGACCACCTCGGTCGCCATGACCGGATGCTCTACCCGAAGCAGCCGGGCTCGATCTACCACCTCTCCAAGGTCCACGACAGTCACAATCTCGACTTCGCGTGCCGGATCTGGGACCTGCGGGCGACCGACCTCAACCAGGGCGTGGTCTACGGGACCACCACCGAGGAGACGGCGCTGCACCCCCAGCTGATCACCCGATTCGACTACGACGGGATCTGGGGCACGGTGCTCAACCGCTACTGCGTCGAGGCGGCGGTCGGCGAGCCCCTCACCGTCTACGGGAAGGGCGGCCAGACCCGCGGCTTCCTGGACATCCGCGACACCGTGCGCTGCATCGAGCTGGCGGCTCTGAACGCGCCCGCCGCGGGGGAGTACCGGGTCTACAACCAGTTCACCGAGCAGTTCTCGGTTCTCGAGCTGGCGGAGAAGGTCGAGCACGCGCGCGCGGCGCACGGTCTGCCGACCACCATCAAGCACGTCCCCAACCCCCGCCGGGAGAAGGAGGACCACTACTACAACGCCAAGCATCAGCGCCTCCTCGATCTCGGGCTGGAGCCCCACGGGCTGAGCGACACGCTGCTCGACAGCGTCATCCAGACCGTCGAGGGCAACATCTCCCGGGTGAGGCGGGAGACCATCGAGGCGACCGTCGACTGGCGGAAGGGCGGGGCGGTCTACGCGGGAGCGCGCGCGACCGCGGCGGCGGCCCCCACCGGCGTCGGTGCCTAGCCGGGAGGCGAGCGGGACCCCGGAGGGGTCGGAACCGGCGTCCGCCATCTCGACCAGGTCCGCGGCGGGGCGCGGCCCCGTGCCGGCGGGCCCCGCGGGCCGGCCTGGAGGCGCGCTGCTCAGCGGCCTCACCCTGGTGCTCCCGGTCCACAACGAGGCCGAGAACCTGAGCTGGCTGCTCCCCCACGCCGCCGAGGTGCTGCCCCGGCTGGCCGAGCACTTCGACCTGGTGATCGTCGACGACGGCAGCACCGATGGGAGCGGTGCGCTCGCCACCTCCCTCGCCGGCGAGCTGGGGATGGACCTGCGCGTGATCCGCCATGAGCAGAAGAGCGGCTACGGGATCACCGTGGGAGACGGCCTCCGGGCGGCACGAGGCGACTTCGTGGCCTTCACCGACGCGGACGGGCAGTTCGAGATCGCCGACCTGGCCCTCCTCGCCCCGCTCCTCGACCGCGCCGACCTCGCCGCCGGGTGGCGTCAGGAGCGCCAGGACGCGCGGGCGCGCGAGGTCGTCAGCTGGGTCTTCAACACCCTGGTGGCGGTCCTCTACCGCCTCCCCTACCGGGACGTCGACTGCGCCCTCAAGCTGATGCGCCGCGAGGTCCTGGAGTCGCTGACCCTGGAGGCGCGCAGTGCCCTGATCAACGCCGAGCTGTACTACAAGGCCCGCCACGCCGGCTGGCGGATCGCCCAGGTCGCCGTCCCCCATCACCCCCGGGTGGCCGGACGCCGCTCCGGGGCGCGTCCGCGCGCCATCGCCCGGGCGATCAAGGAGCTCTTCCTCTTCCGCCTCCGGATCCGGCGCTCGCTACCCGCCCGGAACGCCGCGCGCACCCAGCGCCGCGAACCCACCGGCAAGGGCTGAGGCCGGGCCGGCGCCCCCGGTCACCCCGCGAACCCGCGGAGCCGGATCAGTCGGCGACGCCCCGGGCCAGCCGGGGATCGGGGGAGGTGGTGCCCGCGCCATCCAGATGGGTAGCGCGGTCGAAGGCGGAGAGCGGGGGGGGCGCTGGCTCCGCGCCCGGCTCGGGGGCCGCGGCGGCGACGATCTGGAGATCGCCCGCCATCTCGGCCTGGCTTCCGGCCGCGATCGCGATCTCCTGCGCGGTCGCCGCCACCTGACGGCTGGCCACGCTCACCTGCTCCATCGCCTCGACCACCTGCTCGGTGGCCGAGCGCTGCTGCTGGGTAGCGAGCCGGACATTCGAGCTGGCCTCGGCGACCTGCTCCATGAGACCGAGCCCGATCTGGAGCTGGGTGGCGCCCTCCTCCATGGCGAGGACGGTCGCGCTGGTCTCCGACTCAGCGCTCTCGGTGATCGTGGAGATGTCGGCGGCCAGCGCCTTGGATCGATCGGCAAGGCGTCGCACCTCATCCGCCACCACCGCGAAGCCACGCCCCGCCTCCCCGGCTCGGGCGGCCTCGATCGCGGCGTTGAGGGCGAGCAGATTGGTCTGATCCGCGATCTCGTTGATCAGCCCGAGGATCCTGCTGATATCGCGAACCCGCTCGGTGAGGGCGACCGTCCGCTCCCCCGAGGTGAGGATGCGCTCGTGGGCGCGATCCAGGTTGTCGCGGGTCTCGGCCGCCTGGGTGGCGACCCGCTCCACCGTCTCCGCGATGTGGGCCGAGGTGCGGGCCAGCTCCTCCATGCTCGCCGAGGTCTCGACCGCCGCCGAGGTCTGCTCGGCCGTGGTGGAGACGAGTTGGGTGGACGCGTCGGAGAGCCGGGCGGCGGAGGCGGCCAGTTCGCCGCTCACCTCCCTCACCCGTTCGACCATGCCGCCGAGCCGCTCGACCATCAGGTTCGAGGCGGCGCCGAGCTCCTTCAGCTCGGCGGCGCCACCGGGGGTGACCCGGGCGGCGACATCGCCGGCGGCGACCCGGCGGGCCAGGCGGCCGAGCGCCCGGATGTGGCTGGTCTCCCGGTACGCGATCAGCGCGGCGACGACACCGAGCACGACCACGCCGGCGATGCCGAGCAGGATCGCCGCGGTGCGCACCTGGCCCGCCGATGCGACCGGCAGCCCGCTGGCGGAGGTGACCGCGGCGACCGCGGCGACGATCAGGCCCATCACCACGATGCCGGCCGCCACCACCCCGGCGACGATGCGCACGAGAAACCGATCCAAGACCCGCCGGATGGCAGCGCCGAGCTTGACCATGACAGCCTCCATCCGTGCCCGCCCGTCCGGCGGGGCTTCCGGTTCGGCTCTCATTGGTAACACCCGGGGGGGTGATGGAAGCGTGAGGTTGCGTGACGGGCTGCTGACAGTCCGTCACGGCGCTGTGGGTGCCGATCTCGGGGAGAGCCCGCCGGGTCCGGCGCACCGCCTCTCCGGCGGCGGGCGGAAGCCCCCGGCGGAACCGGCCCGGATGAACCCTAGCGGCGGGCCAGGAGCTCCCGGAACCCGCCGGCATGGCCGGCGAGGATCTCGTGGAGGTCGAGGATCTCGTCGCCCGTGATCGGGTCCGCCGCCCGCGCGGGCTCCTCGACCGCCGGCGCGCCGGCGGCCTCGCCCTCGGAGGCCTCGACCTCGGTCTGGAAGATGATCTGGAGAAGGTTCTCGTCGTTGCAGGAGGAGCAGGTGACCCGCACCAGCGCCCGGTTGCCCTGCTGGGTCAGCACGTTGATGCCGCACTCGGCCATGCTCTCCCCGCACTGGACACAGCGGTATCGCCGCGCCTGGGACCGGAGCAACTGGACCAGATCCATGGCCTCAGTATAGGCGGCCCCCCTCCGGCTCGCGATCCCGAACCGGCCTCTGGACGGCCCCGCCGACGTCCCTTGCGGAGATCCTCGCCGGCTCGGGGCGAGGCTTTCCGGGATGGAGCGGGGAGCTCGGCGATCGCCCCGCGCCGGTCAGGGACGGGCTCACGACCGGGCCGCGCGCCGCCGGCGGCGAGGTCGACGGAAGGACTCTGGCGGTCGCCGTGGGCCCGCCGGCAACCGCTGCTTCTCACGGCCCGGGACAGCGCCCGGTTAGACTCCCCAGCGCCACTGGGGAGTGGCCAAGTGGTAAGGCAGCTGACTCTGGATCAGCCAATCGTAGGTTCGAATCCTACCTCCCCAGCCAAGTGTGTCTGCCCTCGCAATGAACGGGCTGGAGGCGCCGGGGCTGCCGTCCGGAGGCTCGAGCGCCGGCCCGCGTGTGGGTGGGAGCGGGGCGGCGGCCTCAGAGCGAGGTGATGACGAGCGTCGCCCCCATGCCGACCACCGCGGCGGTCACGACCAGCAGGAGGAGCTTCTCCCACCCGCGCAGGCGGTAGGGAGCGGGCAGGGTGGTCCAGGCCAGCACGATCAGGAAGACGAGGACGATCGGCAGGAGCAGCGCATTGAGAACCTCGACGGCGATGGCAAGGCCGACCAGCGACCCGCTGGTCAGGACCAGCAGCGCAGAGAGGCCCACCGCCCCCGTGAAGACGCCGTAGAAGAGGGGTTCCTGGCGGACTCTCCGGTTGAGGCTGCGCGGCTTCCCGGCGACCTCGGCGAAGGCCCACGCGGCCCCCAGGGAGACGACCAGGGCCGCCACCAGGGCGGCTCCGGCCACCCCCATCGAGAAGGCGAGGCGGCCCCCCGCGGCCCCGAGCGACGAGGTCAGCGCGGTGGAGACCTGGGCGACGGTGTTGAGGGATCCAGAGCTCCGGTGGAAGAGGCTCGCCCCGGTTGCCACGAGGACGGCGATCATGATCACCTGGGTGACCACCGCGCCGATGGCGGTGTTGATCCGCGCGAACCGGAGGTCCCGGACGGTGATCCCCTTGTCCAGGATCGCGGCCTGCTGGTAGAAGATCATCCACGGCATGACCACGGCCCCGACGTTGGCCGCCACCAGGGTCAGGTAGGCCGAGTTCCCGAGTGGCTGACCCATGGTCAGGCTGCCGGCCAGCGAGCCGGGATCCGGATGAGCCCGGATCGCGGCCACCAGGAAGGCCAGCTCGAAGAGCCCGAAGCCGATGCCGATGAGCTCGACCCGCCGGTAGCTGCCGGAGATGACGACCAGGAGGAGCACCGCGGCGGCACCGGGGACGATGAGCTGCGGCGGCAGGCCGACGATGCTGCCGACGCCCGCGATCCCCGCGAACTCGGTGACCATGGCACCGACGCTCGTGACCAGCAGGAGGCTCACCGAGAAGACGGCCCATCCGCGTCCGAATCGCGCCTTGATCAGCTCGGCGTGGCCCATGCCGGTGGTCAGTCCCAGCCGGACGGTCAGCTCCATCACCAGGTAGAGGACCGGGATCAGGAGCAGCTCGAGGGGGAGCAGCCGGTACCCGAAGCGGGCTCCGGACTGGGCGGCGGTGACCACGCTGCCGGCGTCGGTGTCGGCGAGCATCACCATCAGGCCCGGCCCGATCGCCACCGTGAGCAGCATCCACCGCCGGCCCCGCGAGAGCGGGCGTCGACCTCCCCCGACCTCGGTGTCGATCCCGGCTGGGGCCTCCAGCGCGCCGTCGCCGATGCCCGCCGCCCGCACGTTCATCGCACGCCCGGGAGGCGTGGCAGCGCCGGGGCGATCGCCCCCCGGATGGGCTGCGCGGCAGGGATGGGCACGGGTTCGTGTACCTCCGGCGCCACGGCCGGCCCCGAGGGGTGGCTGGGTCTCCGGCGCCATCCCCAGGGTCCCGCACCAGGGGCGGAACCTCCAGGGCCGGATGTCACTTGCCGACGCGGTCGTCGGTCATGGAGCGAGGTTCCCCCCGTGCCGGCACCTCTCCCTCGTCGCGGCCGGCACCCGCTCCGCGCGGGTGACGACGAGCCCTCAGTAGATGAAGCCCTCGACGTCCGAGAGCGTGGTCACCTGGCGCATGTCGAGCTGGCCGGGGATCTCGGCGTAGTTCGCCTCGTCAACGTAGAAGTCGCTCGGGCCGTCGACCGCGACCACGTAGGCGACGTGGCCGTAGTAGCTGTAGCCGTTGCCCGACCCCCAGACCACGATGGCTCCGACCTCGGGCGAGTGCCCGGTCGAGTAGCCCTGCCCCTGCGCGTTGTCGAACCAGGCGTCCGCATTGCCCCACCAGGTGACCTCGCGCAGCGACGCGACATACCACGTGCACTGGCCCCAGGGGAAGGAGTCGGGGATGTCGCCGAAGGCGAAGGGACAGAGGACGTCGCCACAGGCGCCGCCCCCACCGCCGTGATGGGCCGCCGCCGCAGCAGCGGCAGCGGCGGCAGCCGCAGCCGCGGCCGCCTGCTGCGCCTTGACGGTCGCGATCTGGCTGAGCAGCGACTGGCGCTGGTCCAGCAGAGAGGCGGCCTGGCCACCCAGGGAAGCAGCCTCAGCTCTCAGCTGGGACTCCTGTCCCTGGAGCGTCGCCTCGAGGGTCTCCAGGTGATCCTCGGCCGCGGCCGCCTGGTTGAGGTTCCCCTGCTGCGTCTGCTCCAGGAGGGTGAGGTGCTGCTGGTCGGCCTGGACCTGAACGATCAACTGGTGAAACTTCTTGCTCACCGTGGTCGCAGAACCAAGCTGCTCCATGAACTCGGCGATGCTCTGGCTCTGAACCAGGCCGCTGACCACCCCGGTGCCGCCGGCCGTGTAAATGACGACCATCACCTTGGTGAGCTGCGCCTTCTCGCTAGTGAGATTGGCGGTGTCCACCTGGATGGCCTCGGCGGTGCGGGCCAGGTCGAGGTTGAGCTGGTCGATCTGCGCCTGCACCTGCTGGACCTGGGACTGGGTGGCGGCCACCTGCTGCTGGACCGCGGCGGCCTGGGCGTTGTCGGCGGCCTCGCTGCCCTGGAGCCCCTGCAGCTGGGTGCCCAGCGAGTTGTACTGCTGCTGGAGCTGGTCGATCTTCTGATCGTAGGAGTCGGTCAGCCGGACGTCGGGACGGGTGACCCGAGCTACGGGCGGCGCGACGGCCGCCAGCACTCCGACGGCGATGACGGAGGTGGCAAGTCTGCGAAGAAGGCGGGTGGTGCGACGCAAAATCCGTATCCCTGATCGGTGTGGGGGCGGAGCTTATCAACGCCTCCGCGGGTTGGGAACGCAGCTTTAACGGCTCGTCACGACGCCGTGACGCAGTCTTCAGATGTAGCATCGTCTGGACGAATTGACGCGAAACTTGGAAGCGCGGAGCCCAACCAGTCGCTGCTCAGTGGCGGCTTCGCCTCGCCATCCTGAGGTGGGCGGAGACGACTGTGTAGAGTTGCTCGGGATCAGTCAGGGGTAATCCAGTGGGAGGAGCGGTCCAGGTGAGCGAGACGCAGGAAGTCAAGCCCGCCGGGTCGGCGCAGCCGGTCCTTGCCCCTCGAGGCCTCGAGGGGGTGGCGGTGGCCGAGACCCTGATCGGGGATGTCCGTGGAGAAGAGGGCTTCTACCACTACCGCGGCTACGACGCCACCGAGCTCGCCCGTCACTGCTCGTTCGAGCAGGTCTGGCATCTGCTCCTGGTCGGCGAGCTCCCCGGGCCCCGCGAGCTCCGCTGGCTGCAGGACCAGGCCGTGGCCGGCCGGAGCCTCCCCGGCGGGGTCGCCAACACCCTGGACGAGATCGCCAGGCTGCCCGGTTACACGCCGCTCGGGGCGCTGCGCACCGCGGTATCGCTCAGCGCCACCGCCCTCAACCTCCAGCCGACCCTCGACCTGACCCCGGACCAGGTGCGCGCCGACGCCCTCCGGATGGTCGCGCTCACCCCGGTGCTGCTGATGCGGATGCACCGCGTCCACCAGGGCCTGGAGCCGGTCGACCCCGATCGGGACCTCGGCTACGCGGCCGCCTACCTCCAGATGCTCACCGGCCGGCGCCCGGAGCCGGTGGCCGCGCGCGCCCTGGAGAAGTACCTGATCACGACCATGGACCACGGTTTCAACTCCAGCACCTTCACGGCCCGGGTGATCACCTCCACCGGCAGCGATATGGGCTCCGCGATCACCGGCGCCATCGGGGCCCTCGCCGGGCCGCTCCACGGCGGTGCACCGTCGCGGGCACTGGACATGCTCGACGCGATCGGAACGCCCGACCGGGCCGAGGAGCACCTGCGGGTCGAGGTCCTGGGCGGCCAGCGGCTGATGGGTTTCGGCCACCGGATCTACAAGACCGACGACCCACGCTCCGTCCTCCTTCATGAGGTGGCCCGCGAGCTGGGCGGCCCGCAGGTGGAGTTCGCCGAGCATGTCGAGGCGACCGCGCTCCGGGTGCTGAGCGAGCTGAAGCCGGGGCGGCGCCTCTACACCAACGTCGAGTTCTACTCCGGGGTGGTGATGAACACGGTGGGCCTCGCCCGCGACATGTTCACCCCCACCTTCGCCTGCAGCCGGACGGTGGGCTGGACCTCGGCGATCGTGGAGCAGGCGGGCAACAACCGGCTGATCCGCCCGTCGGCGATCTACACAGGCCCACCCGCACCGCGTCCTCTGCCCGAGAACTACGCGTACGCCTGACCGCGAACCGGCAGCCGGGCTCCGTCCCCGAGGCTGATCTGGCGCGGTCCGTCCCGCCGCGGCAGAATTGAGGTTGCGCTCATCCCCACGAGGAGGAATGCACGATGGCCACACTCGTGCGTCCGGTCGCCCCCGACCCCTACGAGCTGCTCCCCGCGGTCCCCGCATTCTCCCTGACCAGCGACGACATCGCCGAGGGCCGGCCCCTTGACAACCTGCACGTCCACCCCAGCGCCGGCGGCGAGAACCAGAGCCCGCAACTGCGCTGGAGCGGGTTTCCGTCCGCCACCCGGGGGTTCACGGTCACCTGCCTCGACCCCGACGCCCCGACCGGCTCCGGCTTCTGGCACTGGGTGATGGTCGGAGTGCCGGTCACGGTCACCGAGCTGGCCCGCGGGGCGGGGGCGTCCGACGCGCCCCTCCCACCCGGGGCCTTCCACGTGCGCAACGACTACGGCAGCCTCGACTACGGCGGGGCCGCGCCGCCTCCCGGCGACCGCCCCCACCGCTACATCTTCGCGGTGCACGCGGTCGACACCGACAACCTCGGGCTGGACCGGCTGGCATCCCCGGCCGTGGTCGGTTTCACGCTGGCCTTCCACACCCTGGCCCGAGCCACTCTGCGGGCCACCTACCAGCGCTGAGGAGAGGCCGGGATCGGGCCGGCGGCGGCGGGTCCGGCCGCGGTCAGGCCTGGCTGGACGCCGCCCAGAGGTTGATGCCGCTCTCGGTCGCCAACCGGTCGATCTCCGCGAGCTCCGAGTCGCTGAAGTCGAGCCGCTCCAGGGCGGCGAGGTTCTCATCGAGCTGGGCGGCGCTGCTCACCCCGATCAGCGCCGACGTCACCCGGTGATCACGGAGCGCCCAGGCCACGGCCATCTGGGCCAGCGACTGGCCGCGCCCGGCGGCCACCTCGTTGAGACCGCGGATCTTGGCCAGGGTCTCGTCCGAGAGCATCTCCGGGGTGAGCGAGCCGCGCTGGTGCGCGCGAGACCCCGCGGGGATCCCCTTCAGGTAGCGGTCGCTCAGCATCCCCTGGGCGAGAGGGGAGAAGACGATGCAGCCGATGCCCTCCTCCTCGAGGACGTCCAGCAGGCCGCCCTCGATCCAGCGGTTCAGCATCGAGTAGGAGGGCTGATGGATGAGGATCGGGGTGCCCAGGCCGGCCATGATCTCCGCGGCCGCCTCGGTGTGGGCGGCCGAGTACGAGGAGATCCCCGCATACAGGGCCTTGCCCTGGCGCACCGCCGCATCGAGCGCGCCCAGGGTCTCCTCGAGCGGGGTCTCCGGATCGTAACGGTGGGAGTAGAAGATGTCGACGTACTCCAACCCCATCCGCTTCAAGCTCTGGTCAAGGCTGGCCAGAAGGTACTTGCGAGAGCCCCCCTCCCCGTAGGGGCCGGGCCACATGTCGTAGCCGGCCTTGGTGGAGACCACCAGCTCGTCGCGGTGGGGCCGCAGGTCGGTGGCCATGATCCGCCCGAAGGTCTCCTCGGCCGAGCCGTAGGGGGGCCCGTAGTTGTTGGCCAGGTCGAAATGGGTGATCCCGCGATCGAAGGCGTGCAGCACGATGCTCCGGCTCTCGCTGTGGGCCCGCTCCGCGCCGAAGTTCTGCCACAGGCCGAGGGAGATCAGGGGGAGTTGGAGCCCGCTCCGGCCCGAGCGGCGGTAGGACATCGACCGGTAGCGGTCGGACGCGGGGACGTAGGTCACCGAATGGCCCTCCGTGCGGCGGGCTCACCATCGACCGGCGCCGGCGCTTGGTCGCACGGATGTTTGCGCTGCCGCGTGAATCTGCACAGCTATGATACCGGCATGCACATGCGTTCGTGGATCGAGCGAACGTGGTGGTGCTGTCGGCACGGATGTCCGGAGAGCCCATGACCGGAGATGTCGTCAACGATTTCTGCATCCAGGCCGCGACCGTCAACGGGTCGGGGTCACAGTCCTCCAATCTGGTCATCACCAAGGCCCTCTTCCGCATGGGCATCCCGGTGGCCGCGAAGAACGTCTTCCCCTCCAACATCGAGGGGCAGCCGACCTGGTACGACATCCGCTTGACGCCGCAGGGTTATCAGGCCCGCAAGCGAACCGTCGACATCCTCATCGCCATGAACCCGGCCACCTGGGAGCGGGACGCCGCCAACGTCCGGCCGGGTGGGGCGATCATCCACGAGGCGACCTTCCCCCGGCTGGGCGCCGCGGCGCGCGACGATGTCTCGTGGTATCCGGTGCCCTTCGCCCGGCTGGCCCGGGAGAAGCTCGAGGCCAAGCCGGACCTCCGCAAGTACCTCCAGAACATGGTCTACGTGGGGGTGGTGGCCGAGCTGATCGGGCTCGATCCGGCGGCGATCGAGCAGGCGGTGCGGGACCAGTTCCTGACCAAGCCGAAGGCTGCGGACCTCAACCTGGACGCCATCCGGATCGGGGTCGACTACGCCCGCGCGACCCTGGTCAAGAGCGACCCCTACCGGGTCGCGGCGATGGACGGCACCCGGGGCCTGGTGCTGCTGGACGGCAACCACGCGGCCGCGCTGGGCAGCCTCGTGGCGGGGTGCACGGTCCTCGCCTGGTACCCGATCACCCCCTCGTCGTCACTCTGCGAGGCCTTCATCGGCTACGCGGAGCGCTACCGGGTCGACCCGTCGACCGGGGAGAGGCGCTCGGCCGCCATCCAGGCCGAGGACGAGCTGGCCGCGATCGGGATGGTGCTCGGCGCCGGCTGGGCGGGCGCCCGGGCGATGACCGCGACCTCCGGCCCGGGCATCTCGCTGATGGCGGAGCTCACCGGGCTCGGCTATTACGCCGAGATCCCGGCGGTGATCTTCGACATCCAGCGGGTGGGTCCCTCCACCGGGCTGCCGACCCGGACCATGCAGGGGGACGTGAGCTTCGTCCACACCCTCTCCCACGGCGACACCCGCCACCCGGTGCTGCTCCCCGGGAGCGTCACTGAGGTGTACGAGGACGCCCAGCGCGCTTTCGACCTGGCCGAGCGGCTCCAGACCCCCGTCTTCGTGCTGAGCGACCTCGACCTCGGGATGAACCAGTGGATGACCCCGCCGCTCGCCTACCCCGACGGCGCCATCGACCGCGGCAAGGTCCTCGACGCCAAGGCCCTGGCCGAGGTGGGGCACTGGGCCCGCTATCGCGACGTCGATGGTGACGGGATCCCCTACCGCACCCTTCCGGGAACCCCTGACCTGCGGGCCGCCTACTTCACGCGCGGCTCGGGTCACGACGAGAACGCGCTCTACACCGAGAGCCCGGACGTCTACCAGGCCAACATGGATCGCCTGCGCCGCAAGATCGAGGGGGCGCGGACGCTGCTGCCGGCCCCGATCGTCGACGAGGCGGGGGCCCGGGCCGCGATCATCGCCTACGGCACCACCCATCACGCGGTGGTCGAGGCCCGCGAGCAGCTCGCCGACCACGGCATCGCGACCGATTACCTCCGCATCCGCGGGCTGCCCCTGCATCCGGAGGTCGCCGCGTTCATCGCCCGCCACGAGCGCGTGTACGTGGCCGAGCAGAACCGGGACGGCCAGGTCGAGGCGCTGCTCCGTCAGGAGCTCCCCGGCGCGCTGGCCGACCGGCTCCGCAGCGTGCGCCACTTCAACGGCGTCCCCATCGACGCCGAGGTGATCAGCGACCCGGTCCTGGCCGGTGAGCTGTCGGTGGGCCCGGGCGCCGCTCGGGAGGTCGCGACCACCAGCCCGGCCTCGGTCGGCTGAGCGAGGAGGGAGAGCGTTGGCCATCTCCGTCGAGAAGCTGAATCGCCTGGGGCTGAATCGCGACGACTACAAGGGCGCCCACACCACGCTCTGCGCCGGCTGCGGGCACAACTCGATCACCAACCACATCGTGAAGGCGATGTTCGACAGCGGCATCGAGCCCCACCTGCTCGCCAAGATGAGCGGGATCGGTTGCTCGTCCAAGGCCGCCGCGTATTTCGTGGAACGGGCCCACGGATTCAATGGGGCGCACGGCCGGATGCCCTCGATCGCCACCGGCGCCAAGCTGGCCAACCGCGACCTGGTGGTCTTCGGCATCAGCGGCGACGGCGACACCGCCTCCATCGGCCTGGGCCAGTACTGCCACATGATCCGGCGCAACCTCGACATGACCTACGTCATCGAGGACAACGGGGTCTACGGGCTCACCAAGGGGCAGTTCTCGGCCACCGCCGATCTGGGCACCCGGCCCAAGCGCGGCCAGCCCAACCGCTACGAGCAGATCGACGTCTGCGCCCTGGCCATCGAGCTCGGAGCGAGCTTCGTGGCGCGAAGCTTCAGCGGCGATGGCAAGCAGCTCGTCCCCCTGCTCCAGGCTGCGCTGGCGCATCGCGGGACGGCGGTCATCGATGTGATCAGCCCCTGCGTCACCTTCAACGATCACGAGGGCAGCACCAAGAGCTACGCCTACGTCAAGGACCACGACGCCCCGGTCAACACCCCCGACTACATCGCACCCCTCGAGGAGATCACCGTCGACTACGAGCCGGGGAGCGTCCAGGCCGTCGAGCTGCACGACGGCTCCCACATCGTGCTCCGCAAGATCGACGCCGATCACGACGCCCGCGACCCGATCGCCGCCATGCGCGTGCTCTTCGAGGCCCGGCACAAGGGGGAGATCGTCACCGGGCTGCTCTACGTGAACCCGGACGCCGACGACCTCTGCACCCGTGAAGCGCTCCCCGCGACGCCACTTGCGGAGCTGCCCATCGAGCAGCTGCGCCCGACGCGCGAGCAGTGGGACGAGCTGATGGCGAGGCTCGCCTAGCGGTCCGGCGGGTATCCTCGGGGCCGGTGCCGGGCGGACGCGGGTGCGGATCCGCCCTTCGAGCGCCTCACCCCCCCTGGAGGAAGAGCTCCTCGATGATCGATGGTGGCGGACGGTCCGTGCGCCGGCGGAGATCCCGCTCGCCCGCGCCCCGGGGCGATTGGGAGGTGCCCGTCGCTCCCCGGCGCGCCGGCGACGGGGGGCGGCCAGCGGGCGTCCACCCGGGGAGCGCGTCCCGGACCGCCCTCGACATGGCCGGCTCACCCGCCGATCCGCCCTGGCGGCGCCCCTACGGGGTGGCGGTCGCCTGGGGCATCCTCTGGCGGTACGCGGTGCTCGGCGCGGTGGTGCTCGCCATGGCGGCCGGGCCGCGCCCCCCGCTGGCGGCGCCGCTCGCGATCATCGCCGGCGGGATCGTGCTCGGACTCTGGTTCCGGCGTCCCTGGCCGGCCGCTCTCTGGCGGGCCGCGGTGCTCGGCTGGGCGGCGGCGGTGACGGCCGGCCTGATCGTCTTCCCGATCGTGCTGGCCAGCGCCCTCGCCGTGCTGACCGTCGAACCGTGGCTGCTCGCCCGCGGCCGGGGCCGCTCCCACGACCGGCGGCGGCAGGCCGCGGCCGCGCCTCCCTCGCCGGGGCGCGGTGCGGGGGGGAATCTGCCCCCCGGGGACTGGGGCCCAGCCCGGCGGCGCGCCTGACCGGCGCCGGAGGGGCCCTTCGCGGTTCCGGCTGGGTAGGATGCCGCCTGTGAAGTGGTTCGTCCGGCTCGACGCGGCGGTGTCGCGGGTGGTCGCCGGCGCCGGCCGCTCGACCCTCGCCGGCCTGGCGGTCGCCTCCCTCGGCCTGGGGGTCATGTGGGGCTTCGGCCACCTCTCCCGGCCCGGCCTCCTGGCCATCCTGGTCTCCGCGCTGCTGGCGCTCCTGGCGCTGGGCCGAGGGCGCTGGCGGCAGGGCCGCGGCTGGTGGGTCGTCCTGGTCGCGATCTGCGGTCTCACCAACGTGCTCTCCACGCGCCACTTCCTCTCCAACCAGGGGCTGCAGGTGGGCTTTGCCCTCCTGCTCACCGTCACCGCCGCCGGGGCCGTCTGGCTGCCGTCGGGGCGCCGCGCCGCCGCGCTGCTCGGGCTGGCGTTCCTCTCCGTGGTCGGGGTGGCGGCGTCCGCCTGGTCGTGGGGTTCGATGAACATCGACGTGGGCACCGCGCTGTCGGGCGCCGCCGAGGCCCTGATCCACGGCCACAACCCCTACGGCCCGGTCTTCAAGTACTTCGTGGAGGCCCCTCCGGGGTACGTCTGGGGACACTTCGCCTACGGCCCGAGCGTCCCGCTGCTGGCGGTGCCGGGCCGGCTCCTCGGCGACATCCGGGTGATGTCGGTGGCGTGCATGGCGGCCACGGTGGCGGGCATCTGGTGGCTCGCCCGCCAGGGCGAGCACGCCGCCGACGCCCACCGCGTCGCCGCCCTCGCCATCGCCTCACCGCTCTGGGTGGGGATGATCCTCAACACCTGGGTCGACGTCTACATGATGGTGGGGATCGTCTGGTGGCTGGCCCTGCGGCGGGACCATCGCGGCTGGTCCATCGCCCTGCTCTCGATCGGCCTGATGGTCAAGTTCACCTCGCTGCTGCTGGTGGTGCCCGCCTTCATCTGGTCGAGGCGAGGCCGGGTCGAGGTCGTCGCCGCGGTGGTGATCTCGGTGGCCGCGATGGTGCCGTTCGCCCTCCTCACCGGCGTCCACACCTACCTCTACAGCCTCTTCGGCTATCAGCTCGCGCTGCCCTTCCGCACCGACTCGCTGAGCCTGAGCGCCCTCCTCTACCAGCTCAGCGGCGCCAAGCTCCCCACCGTTCTTCCGCTGCTTCCGGTGGCGGCCGCGATCGCCTGGATCGTCTGGCGGCGGAGGGCGCGCAGCGAGGGCGACCTCGCGCTCCAGGCGGCCGCCCTCAACATCGCCGCGTTCCTACTCGCCAAGCAGGCCTTCTTCAACTACTACTTCGCCTCCGAGATCATGCTGCTCGCGGGGATCGCCGGGGCCGGGGTGGCGATCCCGGCGAGCGACGTCGGCCTGCCGGCCGTGATCGAGGCACCGCTGCGCGGGCTGCGCCGCCGGTTCGGCAGCCCGGCCTCGCGCCCGATCGCCGCGGCCGCCGACCGGGAGGGATGAGCCGGGGGGTCAGCCGCAGGCCGACCGCCGGTACATGACCGCGCCACCGGCGAGCCCGGTGCGGTCGGGGAATCCGGCGGCCACCCAGCTTTCGAAGCCGGTCACGGTGGAGAGGCGGTCGGTCGCGAAGAGCACGCCGCACAGCTCAGGATCGCCGGCGACCTCGCCCTCGAGCCAGGCGGGCGTGAGGCCGCTGTCGTGGAGGCGCTCCATCGAGGTGTCGACCAGGGCCGGGGGCGCCTGGCGGCCGGCGCTCGCCTGGTTGAACTCGGCGTCGCTGAGCAGCTGACTGCCCGGGGGAATGAGCTGGCTGATGCTCGCCACCTGGACCGGATCCAGGGGAAGGCCCTGGACCTCCTCCACGGAGCGCGCCAGGAGGACCGCTGCCACGAGAGCGAGGAGGGCCGCCGGCGCCGCCAGGGCCCACCGCCCGGTGACGATCTGCCGGTACCAGATCGCCGCCCGGGAGGCGGCGGCGCCGCCCAGCAGAGCCAGGCCGGGGCTCATGGCGATCATGTAGTGCTGGGCCACCGGGTGAGTGGCCGCCACCACCAGCACGCCGCAGACGACCCAGAGGACCCCGGCCCACACCAGCCGGCGATGGGTGCGCCAGGCCAGCAGCACCCCCAGCGCGGCGAGACCGACCTCCGGCAGCTCGTGCCGGCCCCAGCTGGTCAGGTAGCCGACCGAGATGCCCTGGCTGGCCGTCGAGCTGGTGGGCAGATGCAGACCGATCACCTGGTTCCAGAGTGCCGGCCACACCGGGATGTAGGGGAGGAGGAAGGCGAAGGAGACGGCGAAGCCGCCGAGGGCGAGCGGCCACACCCAGCGTGGCCGGGGGGCGGTGGCGAGGAGGAGCGCGACCACCGGGACCACCGCGGCGTCGAGCAGCTTGGTGAGAAGCCCGACCCCCAGGACGGCCCCGGCGAGGAAGGCGGCCAGCGCCCGGCCGCGATCTGCCCGGGCGCCCACGGCGCCAACGGCCAGGGCCACCGCGAGCAGCCCCAGCGACGTCGCCGGACCGTCCGCCTGGAGCACCACCGACTGCTGGACCATCAGCGGGTCGATCGCCAGCAGCGCGGCGATCGTGAGGCCCGCCACCGGCCCCGCCAGCCGCCACCCGATCACCGTCCCGGAGGCGATCCCGACCAGGGACCAGGCCAGCATCAGGGTCCTCGCGGCGCTGATGGACCCCCCGAGCAGCGCCCAGACCGGCTCGGTGAGGAGGAGGAAGGCGGGCGGCTGCGACGAGTAGACGCTGCTGTAGAGGGGATGGCCCGCCTGCATGGCGCGCAGCGAGAGCCAGTAGACGCCCTCGTCGAAGTTGCGCTCGCCGGCTCCGAGGAGGTGGGCCCGGCTCGCGACCGTCGCCACCAGGATCACGGCCAGGCAGAGACCGCCGACCAGACGGTCGTCGAGGCCGCGCACCAGGCTGTCGCGGGGCCGGGCGGAGGTCACCGGCGGCACTATAGCGAGCCGGTCGGGAGAGCGGCGCCGCCCGCCTCGGAGAGCTCCGTCCCTCCCCGCCGGGCGTCAGCCGGCGGGCGATGCCGTCACGGCGGCGGCCATCCCGTCCTGCACCCAGACGATCTCGGTGCCAGATTGGTCGACCTCCCGGTAGCCGGCGGCCAGCACCGCGTTGATCTCGGGGTACGACTTCCTGGACGAGCCCTCGGTGATCACCACCTCCGGATCCAACTCGGCGACCTTGCGCGCGACCGGTCCGTGGTTGCCGAGCAGGGACTCGTCGTTGTAGATCGGCGGCGTCGGCAGCACCAGCTGGAGCTGGTTGTCATCGTAGAGCCAGGCGTCCGCCGACCACACCACCGCCGAGCTGCCGTCCAGGCCGTGGGCGCCGATCCAGGCGGAGACGGCGGTGTCCTCCGGGACGCGGTAGTCGAAGTTATCCTGGTAGGCCTCCAGCGACTGTCCGCCGGTCAGCACCGAGGCGGCGCCCCCGTAGTAGACGAGGACGTTGTGGCTGCTCCCGTCGATCACGTCCACCCAGTCCAGGCCGGCCGAGGCCGCGCCGGCGGCGGCCAGCACGGTGCCCGCGACCAGAGCGCGGCTGGCCAGGCGGCGGGAACGGGCCGCCCCCACCGGTGAGCGCAGCGGCAGGCCGGCGCACGCCAGCACCGTGGGGACGATCGAGGGGATCAGATAGTGGGCCCAGGGCTGCCTGGCCACGGCGGGGACGAGCAGGGCGGCCCCCGCCCACACCCAGAGACCCCAGCGGGGCTCGCCGTCCCGCCGGCAGAACCAGGCCCCGGCCACGAGCAGGGCGAGCACCCCGGCGGGGAGGATCAGGCTGAGCAGGATGTGGCCGCCGCCGCCGCCGCTGTAGCGGTACTGGGTGAAGGGGATCCAGTAGCCCACGAGGGCGTAGGCGACCTTCCCGGCCCCGGCGGTGACGATCGCCGGGATCAGCCAGGCTGCGGTGATCGCCAGCACGGGGGCGGCATACACGGCGACACGCCGCCAGGTCGCCCTCCCGACGATCGCCAGGATCAGGCCGAAGGCGCAGGTCTCGGCCAGCGCGGTCTGCTGATAGCCGAGGGCGAGTCCCGCCAGCGCGCCCACCGCGAGCGGCCAGAGCGGCCAGCGGCGGCGGTCGGGGGTGGCCACCCGGGTGAGCAGGATCGCCCCCGCCCAGGAGATGGGGGCGATGAGGAGGCTCTCGGGAAGGAGCAGCTCGGCGTCGAAGAGCGGGGCCCCGAGCAGCACGGCGAGGATGAGGAGCGCAACCACGGTGCGCCGGCGCGAGAGCAGGTGGCGGCCCAGGTAGGCGACGGCCAGCAGGGTCAGCACCCCGGTGACGAACGTGATCGTGTGGAGGGCGGCCTCGCTGGTTCCGAAGAGCTGGATGACCACCGCCACCGTCCAGAGGTGGATGGGCGGCTTGTTGTTCCAGACCTGGGCGTAGAGCACCTTCCCCTGGAGGAGGGAGCGCGCGGTGGTGACGTAGCCCGCCTCGTCGGTGTACCAGTGGGGCTCGAGGAACGACGGGATCCGCAGCAGGGTGAAGAGCGCGATCGGCCCGCTCAGCCAGAGCCCGCGTCGCAGCCCGGAGCCGACCGGGGGGTGGGCGGCGCCACCGGGTCGCCCGCCCGCTGCTGCCGCCATCGCCGTCCTCCATTGGTCACGGCCTCAGCGGCCGCAGGTCCCGCCGCAGCGGGCGGCCCCCCAATCCATCCTCCCGCTCCAACCTTGCGCGGCCATTACCGGGTGGACGATGTGTCATCGTGCCACCCGTGGCCGTCGCGCCGGAGCATTCTCCACCCTCCGCTCCCCGCCACGCCCGCGCCGGCCTTCGCCGTCCCACCCTCGGAGGCCTGATCGTGGGCGCCGCGCTGGTCGCGACCCTGGTGGTGATCTGCCGTCGGGCCGGCGATCCCGATTTCTGGTGGCATATGGAGACGGGAAGCTGGATCATCGATCACGGCAGCCTCCCGAGCCACGAGCTCTTCACCTACACGGTGAGCGGCAAGGCCTGGGCGGACCAGGAGTGGGGCAGCGAGGTCCTGGGTGACCTGATCTTCCGGGCCGGCGGCTTCCTGGCCTTCAGCCTGGCCTACACCGCGGTCACCTGGCTCGGCTTCTGGTTCATCTGGCGGCGGATCGCAGTGGAGCGGGTTCCCGCCCTGATCGCCGGCGCCTGCATCGGCGTGGCGGCCGCGGCCGGGGTCGAGGTCTGGGGGCCACGGTCGCAGATGATCAGCTTCGCCCTGACCTGCCTGACCCTCTACTGGGTCGAGGCCTACCTGCGCGATCACCACCGCCACGTCTACCTCCTGCCGGTGGTGATGGTGGTCTGGACCAACCTGCATGGCGGCTTCGTCTACGGCCTCGCGGTGGTCGGGCTCGCCGCCGCCACCGAGACCGCGCTCTGGCTCCTCTCCCCGCAGGAGGGGGCCCACCGCCGCCGGTCGCTCCGGCTCTGGCTGGTCCTGGCCGGCTGCGCGGTGGCCGGCCTGGTCAACCCGATCACCATCCACGCCTACCTGGCGGCGATCCAGGTGCAGACCAGCGCCATCCAGCAGACCTTCATCGCCGAGTGGCACTCGCCGAACTTCCACGTCGCGGGGGAGCTCGGGGTCGAGCTGCTGCTGCTGCTGGTGGTGGCGGCGATGGCGCTCCGCCGGCCGCGGCTGTGGGATGCGGTATTGACGGTGGTCGGCATCTACGCGGCGCTGTCGGCGGTGCGCAACGCGCCGATCGCCGCCGCCCTGCTGATCCCGATGGTGGCCTGGTCCTTCGGGGGCGCCTGGGAGCGGGGCCGGTGGCGGGACCGCTTCGCGGGATGGGTGAGCCGCCGAGACGGCGACCTGCTGGTCGCCGTCTCGGCGGCCGCGCTCATCGTCGGCGTGGTCGCCGTCGGGTTCGCGGCCAACACCCTGAGCACTCAGACGGAGAGCACGGCGGCCAACTTCCCGGTGGGAGCGGCGGACTGGCTGGCGGCGAACCCGACGGTCGGGACCCGGATGTTCAACGCCTACGACTGGGGCGGCTATCTCATCTACCGCTTCTACGGGAACGCCGACCGTCGGATCTTCATCTACGGGGAGGCGACCGAGGTGGGCAACCCGCTGCTCCAGCAGGTCAGCGACGTCGAGAACGCCGAGCCCGACTGGCAGACCATCCTCGACGAGCACGGCGTCGACTACGTCGTGGAGCGCACCGACTCGGCGCTCAGCATGGCGCTCGGCGTCGACCCGCAATGGAAGCGGGTGTACGACGACGGCTTCGCGGTCATCTTCGTCAAGCGGTAGCCTCGCCCCGGACCCGGGTGCTGCGCCACGCGCGGTCGGCGAGGACCTCCGTGCCGGGTGGTGACGGGCCGGGCGTGCCGGGTCGTGACCCGTCAGGCGTCCGCCGCGGGGGCGGGGGTGGGGTCTGCGGAGGCGAGCGGGCCGCCGGGCGGCGGAGACGGCGCCGGGTGGCGGGGGACCGCCGGTCGGGAGCGTGCCTGACGCGGGTGAGGCGGGCCCGCCGGTTCCGGGGGGACGGGTGGCGCCGCGAGGCCCGGGACGGCGGCGACCGCTCCGAGGGCCGCGGCCGGGGCCCGCGTCGCGGCCGGGGCGAGGCCGGCCGGCGCCGGCTCGGGGCCCCCCTCGGTGGGCACCTCCTCCCGCTCCGCCCTCTCCGCATCGCGCCGGCGCTGCTCCCGGCGGCTGAAGTACCAGCGCATCCCGGCGCTGCCCCCGCCGAAGAGCACGAAGAGGAGGACTGCGGTGACGATGGGCGCGCCGCCCGGGTGCGCCGAGGCGGATTGGGGCCGGAGCTCCACCTCGACCAGCAGGAAGACGGCGATCCCGAAGGTCGCCGCCCAGGCGGCTCGGTTCCACGCCATGAGGGTGCCACCGGAGAGGAAGCGGAGCGGCATCAGGCCGATCACGTTGCCCACCAGCCCGCCGACGAAGAGGGAACCGAGCAGATCGGCGGCCAGCACCACCGCGAAGGACGCTCCCGGGGCTGACGCCGCGTGGCCGACGGGGACCCAGATCAGCCAGGCGGCGAGCGCCACCGCCAGGCTGGCGACGGCGCCGAGGGCCGCGGTGTGCCCCTGCTCGTTCTTGGGGAGCGTCCCCTGGAAGGCGAGGCTGGCGATCACCCCGTAGAGGTACCCCGGCTCGAACGAGCTGAGCCTCGAGATCAGGACACAGGTGGCCGCAACCAGCAGCCCCGCGGGCAGGGCGTGGAAGCGCGGGTCGAGCGGATGGCGGCGGAACCGGCGGTAGGCGGCGCCCACCATGGCGCCGACCCCGATGCCGATGAGGATCGACAGCACCACCGCGATGTAGGTGGCCGCCGAGCGCAGGTTGAAGCCGAAGCCCCGATCGTTGAGACTGCCCAGGGCGGCGCCGCCGAGGACGACGGCCGCGAAGGCCCCGATCCGGAGCAGCCCGCCCGCCTCGCGCTCGGCGTCGCGACGGAAGCGCCGCAGCCAGCCCAGGCGGCGGAGAGTGATCTCACGAATCTCGTCGTAGTTCTCCTCGAAGGTGCGGTTGAAGAGCTGCGACGGGAAGGTGATGAAGAGGATCACCCCGAGGGTGATGGCGGCCCCGACCAGGGTGTGGAGGGGTGAGCCGAAGGCCTCGGACGGGGTGGCCAGGTCCGAGGAGAACGAGGAGACCTCCGGGTTCGATGCGGTGGTGGCCACCGTCCGGGTGACGGCGGGTGCGGCGCAGGCGAGGCCGGTCGAGGGCGGGAAGCCGGCGCCGACCGGGACGGCGAGCAGGCTCAGGTGCTCGGCGCCGGTGGACTCGCCGGTGCCGCCGGCGCAGACCCAGCCCTCGGGGCTCACCTCGGTCCCCGAGACCACGGTGGCCCGCCAGGCGCCGGTGGCGTCCTGGGCGGCCTGCAGCACGGTCAGGGTGAGCACGTCGTGCTCAAGGTCGGCGGGCGGGGGGCAGGGCGGTATGCCGGGACCGCCGTAGCCGCTTCGCGGCGTCGTCCCCGTATACGAGCTCCCGGCGTGGGTGAGGCCGGTCGAGGGGTACCAGACGAAGTCCACCGAGTTGTCGAAGAGAGGCAGGATCCCGCCACCGGCGGGGGCCAGGGTCGCCGTGCACTGGCCGGTCGCGCTGCACACCGTGGAGAGGCCGACCGTCTGGCCGGCGGTGGTTCCCGCCTTCGGAAGCCCGGCCGGCACCGTTCCGGTGGGCGGCTCGACGGTGATCCGGAGCTGCCAGGCGCCGTTGAGGGTGGCGGCGGCGAGGTCGCCGCAATCGGCCATCGCCCCGACCGCGGTCGCGACCGTGAAGAGCGCCGCCGCCGCGACGGCGATCGGCAGGCGCAGCCGATGGATCGAGGACCTGCGCGGGCTCTCCACCGCTCTCCCCCCTCGTCAGCCAGCCACCGCAACGGCGGCGTGCAATGAGTATGCCATGCGCCCGGAGCGGGAACCAGCGCCGTCGCCCCGGCTGGGGCGGGATGCTCCCAAGCCGGGGCGGCGCCGTCACGACCAGCGCCTCGACCTCGGCGTAACCTCTGCAGCGGCGCGGCGAGGCCGGGCCGGGCAGCCCGCGACGGCCGGGGCGGGTGCCAGCGACGGGCCGGCCCGAGGAAGCGCGATCGTGTCCACCCCCTGGCCGCCACCCCCGCCGGAGGGCGGGACCCCCGCGGTGCCCGGCTACGCGCTTCCCTCGTCGGGCGCACCGACCCCCTATCCCTACGCCCTCCCTCCCCCGCCGGCTCAGGCCCCGTGGCCGGCGCCGTACCCGCCGCCGTACTACCCGCCGTACCCGGTCTACGTCGCGGCGCCGCCCACCAACGGACTGGCGATCGCCGCACTGGTGCTCGGCATCGTCTGGGTGTACTGGGTGGGGTCGATCCTGGCCGTGATCTTCGGCCACATCGCCCTCTCCCAGATCCGTCGCACGGGGCAGGGCGGCCGGGGGATGGCCGTGGCGGGGCTCGTGCTCGGCTACATCGGCCTCTTCTTTCTCGCCGTGGTCATCGTGCTGTCGGTGGTCGCCGCGACCGCGCACTCGTCCACCGTCGTGGCGCCGACGGGCACCTAGACAGTGCCGCCCCGCTACGCCTACCTGGGGCCGGCCGGCACGTTCGCGGAGACCGCGCTGCGCGGCCTCCCGGAGAGCCGGGACGCAGAGCTGATCCCGGTGGAGACGGTCGCCGACGCCTTCGCGGCGGTCCGCGACGGCTCCGTGGACGGCGCGGTGGTGCCCTTCGAGAACTCGGTGGAGGGTGCGGTCACCGGCACCCTCGACGAGTTCGCCACCGGCAGCCCGCTGCAGATCGCGCGCGAGATGCTGGTCCCCGTCCGCCTCTCCCTGCTGGCCCGGGCGGGCACCGACCTCGGCGGCATCCGGGTGGTCGCCTCCCACCCCCACGCCACCGCCCAGTGCCGGCACTGGCTGAGGGCACACCTCCCCGAGGCCAGGGTGCGCGCCGCCCCCTCCACCGCGGAGGCGGCCGCCGCCGTCGCCGAAGGCGCCGGCGCCGCCGACGCCGCGATCGCCTCGCCGGCCGCCGGCACCCGGTACGGCCTCACCGAGCTGGCCGCCGACATCGGAGACCACCAGGGGGCGGTCACCCGATTCGTGATGGCCGTGGAGCCCCGGCCGCTCCCGCCCCCGACCGGTGCGGATCGCACCACGGTGGTGACCCTGATCGCCGACGACCACCCGGGGGCGCTGCTGGAGCTGCTGACCGAGTTCGCGGTGCGGGGGGTCAACCTCACCCGGATCGAGTCCCGCCCCACCGGCCACGGGTTGGGCCGGTACTGCTTCTCGATCGACTGCGAGGGGCACATCGAGGACGCCCGCGTGGGGGACGCCCTGGCCGCCCTGCATCGGTTCTGCGAGGAGGTCAGGTTCTGCGGCTCCTACCCGCGAGCGGACGGCGAGGCCCCCCGGCCCCGCTCCGGGACCTCCGACGCCGACTTCCGGTCGGCCGCGGAGTGGCTGGATCGAGCCCGGCGGGGCCTGGCGTGAGCCCGGCGGGCCTGCCTGAGCCGGCGAGGCCCGGCCTGAGCCGGCAGGGCCCCCCCGAGCCCGCGGGCCTGGCCCGGGCCCGTTCGGGGCCGTCCGGTTTGCGTCCCGCGATGCGCTGTTACGGGGCTGTGGCCAAACCTCCCGGTTCCCGCGAACTCCTCCGGGTTAGTCTGACCAGCATCGTCTAGTGCATTTGGACTATCCGGCGGGAAGGGCGGGAAAGGGAAGATCATGGACGCGCGCGGGCGGCGGCGCAAGCGCACCCACATCCTCCGGGTGGCGCTGGTTCTGGTCGCGACCTGCGCCGGCTCCGCCCTGCTCGGCTTCGGCGGCCTGGCCGCCTGGCAGGGCTACACCGAGAACGCCGGCAACAGCGTGGGCGCCGGAACCCTCGGCCACACCAACACCGTGGGCACCCAGAGCTGCACCTCGGTCACCTCGACGACCCTGCTCAACCAGGCCGGCAACACCTGCGCCGCGATCATCAGCGTGAGCGGGGTCTCCCCCACCTCACCGGCCACCCTGGCGACCGGCGCCGTCACGATCACCAGCACCGGGGTGCTGAGCAGCACCTTCACGATGCAGATGCCCGCGGCCGCGACCGGCTCGCTCTGCGCCGACCTCCTGCTCTCGGTGGTGGACCAGAGCAGCGTGACCGACTACGCGGCGTCCGCCCTCACCAACCAGATGGGGTCCATCAGCATCAAGGACGGCGCCGGGGCCACCACCTGGCCGGGGACGTCGCCGGGCCCCGCCGGAAGCGACACGTACACCTTCACGATCACCAAGGGCGTCAACTTCAACACCGACCCCGCCGACGCCGGGCAGAGCTGCGGCTTCGTGATCCTCTTCACCCAGCAGGCGGCCTGATCCACCCGGGCATCCGGCCCGACCCGGGTCATCCGATCGGGTCCACCTCGGGGGTGCGCAGGGTCACCGCGACCACCACCAGGCCGATCCCGAGCAGCTCGAGAGGGCCGGGGACCTGGCGGAGGAGGACGAACCCGGTGAGCGCGGCGGTGGCCGGCAGCAGGCTGAGCAGCAGGGCGAAGGCTCCCCGGGAGAGGCGCCGGAGCAGCACCTGGTCGAGCGCGTAGGGGAGGACGCTGGAGAGCAGCCCGACCGCCACCGCGAGCAGGACGACGGCGCCGTGACCGGCGCTCTCCAGGGCGGGAGGGGCGGCCACGGGCGCGATCGCCACGGCCCCGACGACCATCGCGGCCGCCAGCCCGGTGGTGCCGAGGCCACGCCGGGCGACGCGGTGGGCGAGGACGATGTAGAGGGCCCAGAGCAGCCCGGCGGTGATGGCGAAGGCGACACCGGCGGCGCTGCCGGAGAGGCTGATCCGGCTGAGGACGGCCACCCCGGCCACGGCCACCACCAGCGCCGCCAGATTGCGCGCGCCGCGCACCGCGAGGGCCGCGACCAGCACCGGGCCGATGAACTCGATGGCCACCGCGGTGCCCAGCGGCAGCCGCGCGATGGCGAGGTAGAAGCTCAGGTTCATCGCCGCCAGGGCCACCCCGAAGGCGGCGACCAGCAGGAGCCCGGACCGGGGCTGGCCGCGCAGGGCCCTCCACGGGCGCCGCCAGGCGCAGAGGACGGCGGCGCCGGTGAGCACGCGGATCCAGGCGACCCCCGCGGGGGGCATGCCCGCGAAGGCGCGGACCGCCAGCGAGGCACCCGCGTACTGCGAGACCGCGCTGACGACGAAGAGGGCGATGAGCTGGGGGGCGGTGCCGGAGCCCGCCGCCGCCGGACCCACTCCGGCGGCCCCGGCCCCGTCCCGCGGGCCGTGCGGATGCGAGCCGAGCGGGGCGGGGCCCTCCGCGGGGGCGAGCGAGGTGCCGGCGCCGGTCGTCGCCCTACCCGCTTTCCAGAGCGGCCTGGAGCCGGATCTCGACGCCGGCGAGTGCCTTGGACACCGGGCAGCCGGCCCTGGCGGCCTCCGCGGCCACCTGGAACGCCGAGTCGTCCATGCCCGGGACCCGGGCCCGGACCACCAGCTCCACCGAGGTGATGGCGGCGCCGTCGGCTCGGCCGGTCTCGAAGGCGACGCTGGCGGAGGCCACGATCCTCTCCGCCGGATGGCCGGCCCTGGCCAGCTCGTTGGAGAGGGCCATGCAGAAGCAGCCGGCGTGGGCGGCGGCGATCAGCTCCTCCGGACTGGTCGCACCCTGCTCGCGCTGGGCTCGCCGGCTCCAGGAGATGGGCAGCTCCGGAAACGCGCCACTCCCGGGGCGGACGCTCCCGGCGCCCCCGAAGAGATCACCGGACCAGGTCGCCTCGGCGGTGCTGTGGGCAGTCGGCATCGCTCTCCCTCCATCGGATGGTTTCGATGATGCTAGTGCACTGGGCCCGTGCTCAGGAGGCCGCGACAGGAGAGGGTCGTGGGCTGCCGTCAGCGGCGGCGTCGAACCGCTGATCCACCCTTCCGACAAACGGCTATGATGATAGCGGTCATGGGTGATGTTACAGTCGGCGACACTCAGCTTTATCCCCATACGGGGGACGGGTCGTCGACGCGGGCGCGGGCGGCGCAGCGGACCCCGGCGGGTGGCGCGCCGGCCCCGGCGTCGCTCGGCGCCGGGGCGGACGACCAGCGGGACGCCCAGGCCCTGCTGGCCCTGGCCATGGCCATGAGCAGCTCGCTGGACCCCCGGACGGTGGTCAACACGATCCTGGAGGAGGGTGCGCGCCTGGTCGCCGCCGATCGCGCCACCCTCTCCAGCTGGAGGGACGGGCAGCTCACCATCGAGGCCTCGGTCGGAGGCCGCGAGGGGGTGACCTGGATCGGGCGCCGCTTCGATTCTCCATGGCTGTCGGAGCAGCCGCTGGTGCGCGAGGCGCTCGCTCGACGGGCCGTGGTCACCGGCGGGGCCATGGACACCAGGCGGGCCTCCCCGGAGTTCCGCGCCGCGCTCCGGCTCGTCCGCCACACCGCCAGCGTGCCGATCCTGGAGGGCGGCGAGGTCACCGGCCTGCTCGTCTTCTCCCGCTACCGCGACCCGCCTTTCCATGAGGACGAGCAGAGCAGCCTCTCCACCCTGGGCTCCATCGCCGGGATGGCGCTGCGCAACGCCACCACCCACCAGCAGGCGACCGACGCGGTGCGCGACCTGGACGCCTCCCAGCGGGCGAAGTCGGAGCTGCTCGACATCGCCGTCCATGAGCTGCGCTCTCCGCTCACGGTGATCCAGGGCTACGCGGCGCTGCTCGACGGCGGCGACCTCGGCGAGCTCGCGGAGCCCGCGGCCAGGGCCGTCCGGGTGATCGCCAACAAGGCGCGCGAGGCGCAGGAGATCGCCACCTCGCTGCTCACGGTGGCCCGCCTCGAGAGCAACGATCTGCACATCGAGCGCAAGCGAATCCGGCTCCGGGCCCTGCTCGAAGCGGTCCGAGACCGGATGGTGCCCCGTCTCGACCTCACCGGCGCGACCCTGACCCTGGACTGCACCGACACCCTGGAGATGGCGGCGGACGCCGCGCTGGCGACCCGCGTCATTGACAACCTTGTCAACAACGCGCTGACCTACTCCGATCCTCCCGCCGCGGTGGCGATCAGCGCCCGCCGCACCGCGACCGGCATCGAGATCCGGGTCAGCGACCACGGCTCCGGGGTGAGCGAGGCGGACCGCGAACGCATCTTCGAGCGCTTCGTCCGCGGGGCGGGGGCCGAGCGTGCCGCGGGGACCGGCCTCGGCCTCTACGTCAGCCGGGAATGCGCGCGCCGGATGGGCGGCGAGCTGGTGCTGGAGCGGAGCCGGCCCGGTGAGGGCAGCACCTTCCTGCTCTGCCTGCCGGAGGACTGACCGGCCTCAGCGGACCGGGGCGCCGCGGCGGACGGACCGTCTCAGGAGAGCCTCACCCGGGGATCGATGACCGCGTACAGAACGTCGACGATGATGTTGGCGACCACGATGAAGGCCGCGGCGACCAGGACGATCCCCTGGATCACGGGCAGGTCCTCGCGGCCGATGGCGTTGACCACGTTCTGGCCCAGGCCGGGCAGGCCGAAGATGGTCTCGGTGATGATGGCCCCGCCCAGCACCGTGGCCAGGTCGATGCCGAACTGGGTGACGATCGGGGTGATCGCCGCCCGCAGGGCGTGGCGGTAGACGACCCGGCGCTCGGAGAGCCCCTTGGCCCGCGCGGTGCGGATGTAGTCCTCCCCCAGCACCTCGAGCAGTGAGCTGCGCGAGAGCCGGGCGTAGGTGGCGGCGGTGATGAGGGCAAGCGTCAGCCACGGGAGGATCAGATCGTGTGCCCACTCGGCCGGGTTGGTTAAGAACGGCGTGTAGTTGCCGGCGCTCGGGAAGATCGCGATCCCGTGGGTGGTGAGGATGTAGAAGAAGACGAAGAGGAGCAGCAGGCCGAGGATGAAGGTGGGGGTGGAGAGGCCGACCAGCACGAACACGGTGGCGCTGCGGTCCCAGACGCTGCGGGGCCGGCGAGCGGCGAGGATGCCGACGCTGAGGCCCATGATCAGCCAGATGATGCCGGCGCCCACCGCCAGCGAGATGTCGACCTGCACCCACTGGCCGAGGAGGGTGGTCACCGGCTCGTGCAGCTTGTACGACTCGCCGAGGTTGCCCTGCACGAGGCGACCGAGGAAGCTCAGGTACTGCTGCCAGAGCGGCGCGTCGAGGCCGAGCGCGCGGCGGATGGTCGCCACCTGGGCGACCGTCGCCTCCTTGCCGGCGAGCAGCCGCGCCGGGTCGGGCTTGGTCATGAAGAAGAGGATGAAGACCAGGCTGACGATGACCCAGAGGGTGATGATCCCCTGGACCACGCGGCGGATGATGAACCGGATCACGACGGTGCCGGCTCAGCGACCGATGCGGAGTCGTCGGGAGCGGTGCCGTTCGGGCCGCCGCTCGCCGCCCCACCCTTGCGGCGCATGGCGAAGATGCGCTCGGTGCGCGGGTCGAGGGCATCGCGCACCGAGTCCCCCAGCAGGTTGAATCCGAGGGTCGTGATCAGCAGGGCAACCGAGGGGAAGACCCAGAACCACCAGGCGCCGAAGCCCGCCGACCCCTGGTCGTCGGCCAGCATGTTGCCCCAGGTCGGGATCGGCGGTCCGACGCCCACGCCGAGGTAGTCGAGGGTGGCTTCGAAGACGATCGCCACCGGGACCAGCAGGGTGCCCAGCACCAGCACCGGGGCGATCAGGTTGGGGAGGATGTCGACGAACATGATCCGGAATGGCGCCGCCCCGATGGAGCGGGCGGCCTCGACGTACTCCTTCTCCTTCTGGGAGAGGGTCTGGCCGCGCACGATCCTGCCGATGGCGGCCCACGAGAAGAAGGCGATGACCCCGATGGTGAGGGAGAGGCTACCCCCGAAGACGGACGCGATGACGATCGCCGCCAGCACATAGGGGAAGGAGAGGACGGCGTCCATCAGCCGGGCCAGCAGAGCGTCGATCCAGCCGCCGAAGTAGCCCGAGACCAGCCCGATCACGGTCCCGCCGATGGTGGCCAGCAGGGTGGCGAGCACCCCGACCAGCAACGAGATCCGCGCTCCGTAGGCGACCCGCACCAGGATGTCGCGACCCAGGTTGTCGGTGCCGAGCAGGAAGCCGGCCTGTCCGGGGCCATAGGGCTGGCCGAAGCTGTTGGTCCCGTTGACCAGGTCCGGGTTGTAGGCGCTGTGCCCGGTCGCCGCCGAGATCAGAGGGGCGACGATCGCGAGCAGCGCCATCAGCACGATCATGCCGGCGGCGACCCAGGCCATCCGGTCGGTGCGGAGCCGGGCCAGGGCCAGGCGCAGCGGGCTCCGGCCCTGGATGGCGCGGCCGCCGCCCTGCCCGTCCTCCGGCGCGGCAGGCTCGAGGACCTGGGTGGGGATCTCGACGGGCGCAAGGCTCATCCCGCGCTCTCCCGCCCGGCTTCCGGCGAGGTGACGGCGAGGCTGGAGAGCGCCTCGCTGAACGCGGGGGTCGCCCCGACCAGGGTCTCGCCCGGCTGGACCGGGAAGTGGCAGGCCGCGACGTGACCCGCGGGGTCCCCCGGCTTGACCTCGAGGGGCGGCTCCTCCACCGAGCAGATCGGCTGCGCCTTGGGGCAGCGGGTGTGGAAACGGCAGCCGCTGGGGGGGTTGATGGGCGAGGGGACGTCGCCGTAGAGCACGACGCGGTGGGCGGAGCGCGCCTTCTCGGGGTCGGCGATCATGGAGGCCGAGAGCAGGGCCGCGGTGTACGGGTGCCGCGGCGAGCCGAACAGCTCGGCCGTCTCGGCGAGCTCCACCACCTTGCCGAGGTACATCACCGCCACCCGGTCGCTCACGTGCTCGACCACCGCCAGGTCGTGGGCGATGAAGACGTAGGTGAGGCCGAACTCGCCCTGAAGGTCCTCGAGCAGGTTGATGATCTGGGCCTGAACCGAGACGTCGAGGGCCGACACCGGCTCGTCGCAGACCACCAGGCTCGGCCTCAGCGCCAGCGCCCGCGCGACCCCGATCCGCTGCCGCTGGCCACCCGAGAACTCCGACGGAAACCGGTTGTAGTGCTCGGGGTTGAGGCCGACGATCTCCATCAGCTCCTGCACCCTGCGCTTGCGCTCGGGGCCCTCGGCGACGCCGTGGATGGTGAGCGGGTCACCGATGATGGAGCCGACCCGCCGGCGCGGGTTCAGCGAGCCGTAGGGATCCTGGAAGATCATCTGCATCCGGCGCCGGTAGGGCCGCATCTGGCGCGGCGAGAGATCGCTGAGGTCGACGCCGTCGAACACGATCCGCCCGGAGGTGAGCGGGTGGAGCCGGGTGATGCAGCGGGCGAGCGTCGACTTCCCGCAACCGGTCTCGCCGACCAGGCCGAGGGTCTCGCCCCTGCGGACCTCGAGGCTCACGCCCTCCACGGCCTGCACACTGCCGATCTGACGCTTGAAGAAGATGCCGCGCTTGATCGGGAAGTGCTTGACCACGTTCTCGATCCCGAGCAGCGTCTCCACCGGGCGCGGGGCATCCGGCGGCGGCTGGTCGATGGCGGCGGGAGGCGGGGGCTGGCCCGGGTCAGACGTAGGCGACATCGCCTCCACTCCGTGGGGACCTGGCGTCGCGGAGCCGCGACACCGCCGGTCCCTGCCGGCTCTTCACGTATCGCTCGCGGGTGGCGTCGGCGCTGGGGCCGACGCCGACCGCGTCGGGCGGAAGCCAGCAGGCCGACGCGTGCGCCTCGCCGTCGTTGACCGGGGCGAAAGGAGGCTGCTCGCGGATGCAGACGTCCATCGCGAAGGGGCAGCGGGGGTGGAAGGCGCAACCGCTCGGGATCCGGATCAGGCTGGGCGGCTGCCCCACGATGGGGATCAACCGCCCACCGCTGCCGGCCGCACCCGGGATCGAGGCGAGCAGCCCCCGGGTGTAGGGGTGATGGGGACTGCGGAAGATGGTCCGGTAGTCGGCGCTCTCGGCGCCGCGGCCCGCGTACATCACCAGGACCCTGTCGGCCACGGTGGCCACCAGGCCGAGGTCGTGGGTGATGACGATCATGGCCATCCCGAGCTCCCGCTGCATGCCGCCTAGGAGCTCCATGAGCTGGGCCTGGACGGTGGCGTCGAGGGCCGTGGTCGGCTCGTCGGCGATCAGCAGCTTGGGTCGGAGGGCGAGGGCCATGGCGATCATCGCCCGCTGGCGCATGCCGCCGGAGAGCTCGTGGGGGAACGCCTGCACCCGGCGCTCGGGCTGGGGGATGCTGACCAGCCGGAGCAGCTCGACCGCCTGCCGCATCGCCCGGTCGCGGCTCACCTGGGTGTGGGTGCGGATGGCCTCGACGATCTGCCAGCCAACCCGGTAGTAGGGGTGGAGGCTGGAGAGTGGATCCTGGAAGATCATGGCGATCTCAGCACCCCGGACCCGCCGGATCTCGTCCGGCCTCATGGTCAGGAGGTCGCGGCCCTCGAAGACGGCCGAGCCGCTGATGTCGGCCCCGGGGTTGAGCCCGAGCAGGCTGAGCGCGGTGACGCTCTTGCCCGAGCCGGTCTCGCCGACGATGCCCAGCGTCTGCCCCGGCTCGACGTCGAAGGTCAGCCCCCGGACGGCTCGGACCACGCCGTCGGAGGTGGGGAAGGAGACGGTCAGACCGCGAACGCTCAGGAGGCTCATCGGGTCGGGGTGGTCCCCGTCGGCGCTGGTCGACTAACTCCCGTCATGGTCACGTCGATCACCACGATAGCGTGTTTCGGAAGGGGGGTGGGATGGCTCGAGGGTGGGCTGCGGGTCGTCCCCGGCTGGGCCGGGGACCGCCGGGGCTGGCACCTCCGCCCCGCGGGACGGAGGTGCCGAGCCCTGATCGCGGGGTTAGCTCAGCCAGATGTCGGCGAGGTTGTACTGCGCCGAGAAGGGGTTGTAGAGGGCGTTGTGGACGGACGAGGAGTGCATCAGGTTGGTGAGCTGGCCCATGAAGGGGATGAACGGAGCCTGCGCCATGACCGCCTTGTTGGCGGCCTGCCAGTCGGCGGTGGACGCCGCGAGGGTGGACGCGGACTCCGCCTTGGTGATCAGGCTGTCGACGGTCGAGTTGCTGAAGTCACCCCAGTTGGTGCCCGGGAAGTCCGAGCTGCCGAAGAGGTCGGGAAGGATCGACCGGGCGCTCGCCGGGCCGTACCAGTCCGGAACCCATCCGGGCTCGGTGATGTCCCATCCGGAGCTGGCCAGCGCGCTGGCCGAGGTCTGCAGAATGCCGGTCGCAGTGTAGTAGCCCTGGGAGATGCCCTTGCCGTTGACGGTCACACCGCACGCCCCGAAGTCCTTCTGGACCTCCTGGAAGACGGCGGGGTGGTTACCGTCGGTGCGGTAGAAGTCGGTGATGGTGAAGCCGCTCCCATACCCCGCGGCCTTGAGCAGCGACTTGCACTTGGCGGCGTCACCCTCGTTGTTGGCGGTCGGGTACGGGTCGTAGCCGGCGATGTACCCCTCGGCGCCGGGGCCGAAGACCTGGTTGAGGGGCACGTTGAAGTCGGAGCCACCGTAGATCTTGGCCATCGCGACCTTGTTGATCGCGTACTCGAGGGCCTGGCGAACCGCGACGTTCTTCAGCGGGGTGTCAGCCTGGAGGTTGAAGACCAGGTACGGGTTGGTGATCCCCGGAGAGGGGAAGCTTCCGAAGAGCGGGTTGGTGTAGTTGGCCAGGGAGGGCAGCGAGGAGGCGGGGACGGTGGTGTTCCACTCCAGGTCGAGGGTGTTGGCCTGGATCTCCTGCTGGACCTCGTCCGCGGCCGCGTCCGAGCCGAGCGTCTCGTTGATGCTGATCTCGGCGACGTAGCGGTGGTGGATCGGGTCAGCACTCCAGCTGGTGGCCGTGGTGTTGGTGCCGCTGGTGGCTCCCCAGTAGGGGTTGGGCACCAGCACGATCTTCTGGCCCGGGGTGTAGGTCTGCACCTCGTAGGGGCCGTCGGACCAGATCGGGTTGCCCGCGGTGAGCGGGGTGTAGTTGAGGGCGGATGGCGGTGCGGCCGCCGCGAAGAACATCGACATGATGTTCGGGAAGTCGACCGCCGGGCTGGTCAGGTTGATGACCAGGGTCTGGCTGTCCGGGGTCGAGAGGCCGGAGATCGGGTTGGCCTGGATGTAGGCGGCCCGCTGTGCCGGGGTGGCGGTGGCGGGCAGGGCCTCGAATCCGCTGCAGAAGGTGGAGTAGCCCTGGATCGTGGACGTGTAGTAGCTCGGGTTGCCGTACGCGGAGAGCGTCGGGTCGCACTCGCGCTCGAGGCCGAGCTCAAAGTCCTGGGAGGTCACCGCGGTCCCGTCGTCCGGGGCGACCGGGGCACCCGTCGTCGGGTCGGTCACCGCCCACCTCAACCCCGAGCGGAGGTGGAAGGTGTAGGTGGCCCCTCCGTTGCTGACCGTGTAGGAGCTGGCCGCGTCGTCGACCACCGACGTCGCGGCGTTGAAGTTGCTGGAGGGCTCGTAGCCGACCAGGGTCCGGTCCATGGTGAGCAGCACCGAGTAGCCGATGGTGTCGTACTCACCCTGGGGGTCGAGCATCCCCGAGACGTCGGTCGAGCCGGCCAGGGAAAGCGTCCCGGTCGGCGTGGACGGCGGGGTGCCCGTGTCGTTGACGTTCTTGGTCAGCCAGGAGACCGTCGACGTGTTCCAGGTGGTGGGGTTGATGTTCGCGACGGCGGCGCCGGTGGTGCTGCTGCTGGTCGAGCCGCAGGCGGCCGCGCCGATGGCGGCCAGGCCCACGACGACCCACAGCCGGTGAGGCAGCTTCGCCCCCCAACCCCGGCGCGCTTCGCCGCCCTGCTCAGACGATTCCACGGACATGACTCCCTCCTTTCTGACGGCGCCCGGCCCTGGGCGGATGTGCCGGCTCAACCAAACGCGACGGGGAGGCGCCGGCGGGGAAAACCTTGGTCGCGAAACGCGGACACGTGCTCTCGCGGCGCAGCCGCGGATGCGGTTCGCCGCGCCCAGTGAGTGAGCGCGATCTTACTCGATACCACGGCCCCCCGATCGGAAACGCCCCGACCCCCGTGCCAACTCATGCGCTGCCAATGTACGCCCAAGTACCCCGAGCGGTATCACCCATCGGGGTGATACACGGGGCGGGGCATACACAGCTCGGAGCGAACGCATCCAACGTATCTGTCCTCACTCGGACCGCGGGGCTTCCGGGCCCGTGCCCCAGCCTGGTCGGCGCGGCCGGTCGACCGAGTCGGGCTGGCTCGCCGAGCCGGTGGTGCGGGTCCCGGGAGGGGCGCCCAGGCCGGCGGCGCCCCGGGCGGCGGCGCCCGAGGCCGGCGGCGCTCAGGCGCCGGCGGGTTCCATGGTCTTCGCGGCTCCCGGCTGCGCCGGGGGGGTGGGGCGCAGCGCGGTCAGACCGCTGAGCTGGAAGCGGCGTCGCGCGATCGCGTAGGCGATGAATCCCATCAGGGTGGCGAAGCCCTTGTCGGCGAGCCGCTGGAGCAACGCGGCCGCGGTGGCCGTCGCCGGATCGATCCCGGCCGCGATCAGCAACCCGACCACGCTCGCCTCCGCGGCTCCGATCCCTCCGGGGATCAGGCTGACCGCCCCCGCCACGTAGGACGCCGCCAGGATGAAGGAGGCCATCGGCCAGCTTAGGTCTCCGCCCCCCAGGCCGCGGACCACCAGCCAGAACAGGCTGATCCCCGCTCCGGCGCCGAGCAGGCTGAGCACCGACCAGCCGAGGGTCTTGGGTTGATGGAGCAGCACCACGGTCTCCTGGCGGAGCCGCTCGACCTGCCCGGTGTAGCGGCGCAGCACCGGGGTGCGCTCGACCAGGCGGTGCACCAGGTGGAAGCAGGGGGGGACCACCAGCATCACGAAGACCGCGGCGATGCCGACCAGGGCGACGATCAGGCCGGGCAGGGCGCGATGGATCGAGAGCACCCCGGGGACCGCGATCAGGATGAGCAGGAGCATGAAGATCAGCTCCTGCACGGTCACCGTGGCCACCACCTCGCCGAACTCGACGTCGCAGGCCTCGGCGGCGAAGACCGCCCGGGTGAGCTCACCGAGCGGGAGCATCGACGTCGACTGGCCGGCGATGTTCAGAAGGATGCTGTCGCCGGGGCTGACCCGCGCGCCGACATCCCGCAGCAGGAAGTACCAGCGCAGCCCCTGGAGGACGTAGAAGGAGGCGGAGAGGGCCAGGATCGGCGCGATCAGCAGCAGGTTGAACCTGGCGATCGCCCGCCCCAGAGCGGACGGGTTGCTGGCAACGACCAGGGCCACCACCGCGGCCAGACCGACCGCGATGGGGATGAGCTGGGTCAGGCGAAAGCGCCGCCGAGGGACCGGGCCGGCCGGCGGAGGGCCGGTGGGGGGATCGTCGAGCCGCGCCCGCCGTCCCTGCGGCGAACCGGCGAGGGGCAGGCTCAGGCGGCCACCTCGCAGGGAGTGGTGGTGGAGGTGAGCACCGCGCGGGGCGAGGACACCAGGCTGCCCAGGTGAAGCCGGCGATGGATGGCGACGTAGGCGAGCAGCCCGACCACCGAGGGCACCCCGGTGAGCAGCAGCCGCTCGAGCAGGGCGACCGCCGCCGCCTGGCCCACCGGGACGCCGAATCCGATCAGGACCCCGATCAGGCTGGCCTCGTTGGCGCCGATGCCGCCCGGCAGGAAGCTGAGGGCCCCGCCCACGTAGGCGACCGCCACCACCAGCACCGCCAGCCACCAACCCCGCTGGATGTTCATGGCGTGGAGGAGGAGCTGGAGGGCTCCGGCGGCCAGGGCGACCCGGGCCAGGTCGAGGACGCCGCTCGCCATCGCGACCGGCCGGGTGAGCAGGACCACGCTCTCCTGACGCAGGGTGTCGACCTGCCCGGCGGCTCCGCGCACCAGGGGTAGGGCGGCCAGCAGCCGGCGGATCGGCCGGTAGACGGCGGGCACCAGGAGGATCAGCAGGGTGCCGGTCACGCCGCCCAGGACCACCGTGGAGATCAGCCAGCCCCCGGGGATCCCCATCAGTGCCGGGGTGGCACTCAGCACCAGCAGCGATGTGAAGGTGAGCTCCTGGACGGTGACCGCGGCGGCGGCCGCACCGAAGGGGGCGCCGGTCGCCTCGCTGGCGAAGAGCGCCCGGGTCAGGTCGCCGAGCGGGAGCACCGCGGTCACGGTCTGGCCGGCGAGGTTGATCAGCACCGACTCGTGCAGCCGGAGCCGGACCCCCGCCGCCCGGAGCAGGATGTGCCACCGGGCTCCCTGGACGACGTAGAAGACCGCCGTCACCACCGCCGCGGCGCCGACCAGGCGGAGGTCGGTGCCCCGCAGGGCCCCGAGCACGCGGGACGGCTGGACCACCATCAGCAGCCCGACCACGGTCGCCAGCCCGACCACCAGCGGGACGAGGCGGCGCCGCATCTTCACGGCCCGACCGGCCTCATGGCAGCGCGACCCGGGGGGAGAGCCGCTTGAGCCGGCGCGCCTGATCCGCGAGCCGGCGCAGCGCGGTCGCCAGCGAGCGCTGCTCGGCCTCGCTCATCGCCTCGACGGCGCGGCGTAGAGGGCTGTCCCGGAGCGCTCTGACCGCGCCCACCAGCTGACGCCCGCGCGGGGTCAGGTGGATCTCGACGCAGCGGCGGTCGTCGTGGCCCCGCCGGCGCCGGATCAGGCCGCGCTCCTCGAGCCGGTCGAAGAGCCGGGTGGCCGACGCGGGGGAGAGACCGACGGTCTCCCCCAGCCGCCCGGCGGTCTGCGGACCGCCGTCCCGGAGGCTGCGGAGCACGGCCAGCTGAGGCAGGGTGAGGCGCGCCTCGCGCCAGAGCTCGGACTGGAACCCGTCGGTCAGGAGGCTGGCATCCAGGTAGGCACCCAGGACCTGACGCACCTGAGGGCTCGGGCTCCCACTCTCGATGGTTGTCACGAGGTTAATGGTACACACCGGGTCAGCGAATCGAAGACGGAGGCCCCGGAGCCGGGCGGCCCGGGAGGCGCCGGCGCGCTTCCGCCCGTTTGGCAGGGCAGCCCCGGCCCGGCGGCTTGCTGGTGGCGGGTTCGGATAGTTACCATCAGAGAAGTTTCAGGGGACGTGGAGGAGAAGCATGTCCGTGATCGCCGATGTTCCTTTCTCCGCCGACGCCATCGCGGAGGACGACCGGGACGGCTTCGCGCCGGAGGACGCGCCGCCCGCACTTCCCCTCTCGTTGAGCCGTCACCTGCCCCTGGTCGAGGACGCCCTGCGGTGGGCGCTGCCCTCCAGCAGCTCGCCGCTCGGGAAGATGTGTGCGTATCACCTCGGCTGGGCCTCCCCGGAGGGGGAGCCGACCGCCGCGGGCGGGGGCAAGCTGTTCCGGGCCGGGCTCGCCATCTGGGCGTGCGAGGCCTGCGGTGGCGAGCCCGACTGGGCGGTCCCGGCGGCGGCTGCGGTCGAGCTGATCCACAACTTCACGCTCATCCACGACGACATCCAGGACGGGGACATGACCCGGCGGCACCGGCCGACGGTCTGGGCGGTCTGGGGCGAGGCCCAGGGCATCAACGCCGGTGACGGTCTCTTCGCGACCGCCTATCTCGCCCTGCTGGCCCCCGGCCCCCGCGCCGACCGGCGGATGCGGGCCGCCCGCGCCCTCAGCCAGGCGGTGCTGGAGGTCATCGAGGGGCAGAGCCTCGACCTCGCCCTCGAGGGCCGGCCCGACACCCCGCGATCCACCTACGTCCGGCTCATCACCGCCAAGACCGGGGCGCTCCTGGGGGCGTGCCTGGAGATGGGAGCGATCCTGGCCGGCGCCTCCAGCCGCACGGTGACCAAGCTGCGCAACGCCGGCCGGCTGCTCGGTGAGACCTTCCAGATCAGGGACGACTGGCTCGGCAGCTTCGGTGACCCTGACCGCACCGGCAAGGGGCGGACCTCCGACCTGGCCCGTCGCAAGCTCACCTACCCGGTGGTCAGCGCCTTCTCCCGGGCCTCGTACGCCGAGCAGCGGCGCCTCTGCCAGCTCTATGCCGAGCCGGAGGCGGAGGATGGGGAGGAGCTGATCCGCGACATCCTGGCCTCGCTGGGCGAGCCGGACGCCACCGCCGTGGCGGCCGCCCAGACCTGCAAGGCGTCGATGTCCGCGGTGGCGAGCTCGGGGCTGGACGAGCGCTGGGTCGAGGACTTCGCGGCGATCGCGCGTTTCGTCGCCCATCGGACCGGCTGACACGGAGGCCCCCGTGACGCTCGCGCGCGACGGCGGAGCCCCAGAATGACCCTCGGCAGCCTCTCGCCCCTCCCCGCCGACCTGCCCGACATCGTCGACCGGAAGGCGGAGCACATCCGGATCAACCTCGAGGAGGACGTGGCCGCCAAGGGGGTCACCGCCGGCTTCGAGCGCTACCGCTTCGAGCACCGGGCGCTCCCCGAGATCGACCTCGATTCGGTGACCCTGGAGACCGCCTTCCTGGGACGCCGGCTCGAGGCCCCTCTCCTCTTCTCCTGCATGACTGGCGGCACGGCCCGGGCGCGCCAGATCAACCGCACCCTGGCGGAGGCGGCGCAGCGCCACCGGGTGGCCATGGGTCTGGGCTCCTGCCGGGTGCTCCTGGAGCATCCCGAGGTGCTCCCCACCTTCGCCGTCCGCGACCTCTGCCCCGACGTGCCCCTGCTCGCCAACCTGGGAGCGGTCCAGCTCAATCTCGGGGTGGGGACCGCCGCCTGCCGGCGGATCGTCGGGCTGCTCGAGGCCGACGCGCTGGTGCTCCACCTCAACCCCCTCCAGGAGGCGCTCCAGCCGGAGGGGGACACCCGGTTCGCGGGCCTCCTCGCCCGCATCGAGCAGCTCTGCTCGACGCTCGGGATCCCGGTGATCGTCAAGGAGGTGGGCTGGGGCATCGCTCCCGACCTGGTGGCCGAGCTCTTCGAGGCAGGGGTCGCCGCGGTCGATGTCGCCGGCGCGGGAGGCACCTCCTGGAGCGAGGTGGAGCGCCACCGCATCGCCGACCCGGTCCGCGCCCGGGTGGCCGCCGCCTTCGCCGACTGGGGGCTGCCCACCGCCGAGGCGATCCGGTTGGCCCGCCGGGCCGCTCCAGGGGGCACCCTGATCGCCAGCGGCGGGATCCGCGGCGGGGTGGAGGCGGCCATGGCGATCGCCCTCGGGGCCGACCTCGTGGGGAGCGCCGGCACCATGCTGCGGGCAGCCGCGGGCGGCGTCGAGGCACTCGACGCGGCGGTGACCGAGATCACCGACACCCTGCGGATCACGATGTTCTGCACCGGTGCGCCCGATCTCGGTCGGCTCCGCCGGGACGGCCGGATGCTGCTCCGCTCCCCCTCCGAGGCGGCGCCGGACGCCGGCGGGGGCGCCCGGTGAGCGGGCCGCGGCTCACCGCCCCGACGCTCGGCCAGCGCGAGGCCGACGCCCTCTGCGTGCGCATGGCGCGGCGCCACTACGAGAACTTCTCGGTCGCGTCGCTGGTGACCCCCCGACCGCTCCGGCTCCACCTGGCCCGGATCTACGCCTACTGCCGGACCACCGACGACCTCGGCGACGAGAGCGGAGACGCCGCGCTCTGGCGGCTGGAGCGCTGGCAGTCGGAGGTCGAGGCGATGTTCGAGGGCCGGCCCCCGGTGCACCCGGTGCTGGTCGCGCTGTCCGCAACGGTGGCGCGCTTCGAGATGCCGGCCCAGCCCTTTCTCGACCTGATCGCCGCCAACGTCCAGGACCAGCGGGTCGCCGGCTACCCGAGCTGGGAGGATCTCCAGGCCTACTGCATGCTCTCGGCGGCCCCGGTCGGGCGGATGGTGCTGCGACTCTTCGAGGTCGCCGATCCCCGCGCGGTGCCGCTCTCCGACGACGTCTGCGTCGGGCTGCAGCTCGCCAACTTCGCCCAGGACGTCGCCGTCGACCGGGAGAAGGGGCGGACCTATCTGATCCAATCCGAGCTGGACCGCCTCGGCCCTGCCGGCGCGGTGGAGGCCATCTGCGAGCGGGCCCTCCTCCTGCTCCGGTCCGGCCACGAGCTGGAGAGCCTCCCCATGCCGGCACGGCTCCGCCTCCAGCTCGGCCTCTACCGCCGAGGCGGCGAGGCAATCGTCGAGGCGATCCGGCGCGACGGCTTCCGGACCGACCTGCGCCGGCCGCAGGTCTCGAGCGGAACCAAGCTGCGGCTGGTGGCGTCCGCCCTCTCCGAGAGCGGCAGCCACCCGGAGGGAGAGGGGACGGACAAGGCAGCACCGACGGCCTCGATCAGGCGCCGCCGCGAGGACGGTTCGCTGGCGGCGGCCGAGCGCTACTGCCAGCGGATGGCCCGGCGGGAGGCCGGGAACTTCTACTGGGGCTTCATCGCCCTGCCGCGCACCCAGCGGGTCTCCATCTACGCGCTCTATGACTTCGCCCGCCAGATCGACGACGCCACCGACGGGCCGGGCCCCGCCGACGCGGCCGTCCAGCTCGACCTCCAGCGCCGCCGGCTGCGGCGGGCGCTCGCCGGCGACCCGGGGCAGGACCCGGTGATGCAGGTTCTCGCCCGCGCGGTGCGGCGGCACCGGATCCCGGCGTCGGAGCTGGAGGAGCTGGTGAGCGGCGTCGAGATGGACCTCAACCTGCGCCGCTACGCCTCGTGGGAGGAGCTCCGGGGGTACTGCCAGCTGGTCGCCGGGGTGGTCGGGCGGATGTGCGTGCGCATCTTCGGCTTCGAGAGCGACGACGCCCTGGAGCGCGCCGACTCGCTGGGCGCGGCGCTCCAGCTCATCAACATCCTGCGTGACGTCCGCGAGGATGCGTCGATGGGACGGGTGTACCTGCCCCAGGACGAGCTGGCCCGGTTCGGCGTCTCCGAGGAGGCGGTGCTGGCCGGTCAGCCCGATGGGGCATGGACCTCACTGGTCGAGTTCGAGGCCGCCCGGGCCCGCCGCCTCTACGCCACGGGCATCGAGGTCTGCCGGCACATCCCCGGGCCGGCCCGGGCCTGCGTCCGCACCATGGCCGGGATCTACAGCGGGATCCTCGATCGCATCGAGGCGGAGCCGGAGCTGCCGCTCCGGCAGCGGGTGCGGCTTTCGTCCGGCGAGAAGGCGGAGGTGATGGTCCGCTCCTGGGTGGCCGCCACCGTGGGGGCGGGGCGATGAGGACGGATCCGGACGAGGCGGCGATGGCGACCGCCGAGCGCGCGGGTTCCTCGGAGGCGAGGCTGCCGTCGCCCGAGGAGCCGGCGGTCCGGCCCGACCGCGCTCACCGCCCCCGCCGGCCGGAGCGCGCCGGCGGCCCCGCTCCGAGCGAGGTGGGTGCCCTTCCCGGCGCGCATGTCGCGGTGGTCGGCGCCGGGCTGGCCGGGGTGGCCGCGGCCCTGGAGCTGAAGCGCCTCGGCTGCCGGGTCACCCTGCTGGAGCGGAGCCGGCTGCTGGGCGGCAAGGCGACCTCGTTCCGGCTCGGCGACCTCGAGGTGGACAGCGGGCAGCACGCGATTCTGGGCTGCTACACCAGCTTCCTGGAGCTCGCCGGGGAGCTGGGGATGCGCGGCGATCTCCGGCTCCAGGAGCGGTTCGACGTGCTGATGCTCACCGCCCACGGACGCGCCCGGCTCCGCGCGCTCCGCCTGCCCGCGCCGCTGCACCTGGCCCTCCCCTTCCTCGGCTTCCGCGCCCTCACCATCCGGGCGCGACTGGAGGTGGTGCGCGCCCTGCTCGCGGCCCGCCGCCCCCGTCCGGGCGAGGAGGCGGCGACCTTCGCCGCCTGGCTGCAGCGGCACGGCCAGAGCGCCGCGGCGCTGGTCGGATTCTGGGAGCCGTTCCTGATCCCCGCCCTCAACGCCCCCTTCGACCGGGTGAGCGCCGCCGCCGGCCTCATGGTCGTCCGCACCGCCCTGCTCGGTGACCGTGACGCCGCCCGCATCGGGTACGCCACGGTGCCCCTGGCCCGCTTCTCGGAGCGGGCGGCGGAGCGCTGCGATGAGGTCCTCCTGCGCACCGCGGTGACCGGGCTCCGCGTCGAGGACGGGAGGCTGCGCGGTCTGCGCGCGGGCGAGCTGGAGCTCGACTGCGACGCGGCCGTGCTCGCCGTGCCGCCCGAGCGGCTGCTCCGCATCGCCGGCACCGAGTCCCTCGGGGCGACCGGCCTCGAGGCGTTCACCACCCAGCCGATCGTGGACGTCCATCTCTGGTACGGGCCGGCCGGGGGGGCTGCCGGTGTCGGCCGCGATCCGCTCGCGGACCTCGACTTCGCGGCCATGGTCGACTCCCCGGTGCAGTGGGTCTTCGCCAAGGGGCCGGGTCATCTCTGCTGCAGCCTGAGCAGCGCCGGCGACCTGGTGCTCGAGCCGGAGGAGCGCCTGGTCGCCCTCGCCGACGCCGAGCTGCGCGCGCGCCTGCCCGAGCTGGGCGGCGCGGTCCTGCTCCGGGGGGTTGCCATCCGCGACCCGGAGGCGACCTTCGTCCCGGCCCCCGGGCTGCGCCGCCCGGGTCCGGCGACCGCGATCGAGAACGCCGTGCTGGCCGGCTGCTGGACCGACACGGGGTGGCCGGCGACCATGGAGGGGGCGGTGCGCAGCGGCCGGTCGGCGGCCAGAGCCCTCATCGCCAACCTGGCGGCGCGCCATGAGTGACACCGCCGCCCTCGGCACCGCGGTGGACTGGCTTCTGGAGCGTCAGGAGCCGGCGGGCTGGTGGACGGCGGAGATGGAGACCAACGTCACCATGACCGCCGAGCACCTCCTGCTGCTCCGCTTCCTCGGCGTCGACCACCAGGAGATCGCCGCCGGCGCGCTCCGGCACCTCCTCGGCAAGCAGCGCGCCGACGGCAGCTGGTCGCTCTACTTCGACGGTCCCGGCGACCTCAGCACCACCGTCGAGGCCCACGTCGCCCTCCGCCTGCTCGGCCTGGACGCCTCGGCGGAGCCGGTGGCCCGGGCCCGGCGCTTCATTCTCGCCCAGGGCGGCCTGGCCTCAACGCGCGTCTTCACCAAGCTCTGGCTGGCGCTCTTCGGCCAGTACCCGTGGGACGGGGTGCCGTCGATGCCGCCCGAGTTGATCCATCTGCCGGCGCGCGCCCCGCTCAACCTCTACGACTTCGCCTGCTGGGCGCGCGGCACCATCGCCCCCCTGCTGATCGTGCTGAGCCGCCGGCCGGTGCGCCCGCTCGGGTTCGACGTGCAGGAGCTGGTCGCCCCCGGCACCGAGGCGCTGCTGCACCGGGTGCCCGGGTCGGGGGTGTTCTGGTGGCTCGACAGGCTCCAGAAGGTGTATGAGCGGCTGCCCCGCCAGCCGGGACGGGAGCGCGCCCGCCGCGGCTTGGCCTCCTGGATCGTCGAGCACCAGGAGGCCGACGGCAGCTGGGGGGGGATCCAGCCACCCTGGGTCTACTCGCTCATCGCACTCAACCTGCAGGGGATGGCGGTCGACCACCCGGTGATGCGGCTCGGGCTGCGTGGCCTGAACGAGCGGTTCGCGGTCTCCGACGCCGACGGCTGGCGGCTCCAGGCCTGCATGTCGCCGGTCTGGGACACCGCCTGGGCGGTGCTGGCGCTGCGCGCCGCGGGGCTCTCCCGGTCGCATCCCGCGGTCCGCCGGGCGGTGGAGTGGATCGTCGCGGAGCAGATCGAGAGGGGTGGCGACTGGCAGGTGAAGGTGCCGCTCCGGGAATGCGGCGGCTGGGCCTTCGAGTTCGACAACGACATCTACCCGGACGTCGACGACACCGCGATCGTGGTGCTGGCCCTGCTCGAGGGCGGCGAGGGCCCGGCGGCGCGGGCGGCCGCGGAGCGGGGTGCCCGGTGGGCGGAGGCGATGCGCTCGAGCAACGGAGCCTGGGGCTCCTTCGACAAGGACAACACCCGCCAGCTCGTCTACCGCATCCCCTTCGCCGACTTCGGGGCGATGCTGGACCCGCCCAGCGAGGACGTCACCGCCCACGTCCTGGAGATGCTCGCGGGGCTGGGACGCGGTGCCGGGGACCCGGTGGTGCGGGGCGGGCTCCGGTATCTCGCCCGCGAACAGCGCCCCTCGGGGTCGTGGTACGGACGCTGGGGCGTCAACCACGTCTACGGGACCTGGTGCGTGATCTCGGCGCTCGCCGCGCTGGGCTGCGGCGGTCCCCACCTGCCACGGGCGGTCCGGTGGCTGCTCCAGGTGCAGAACCGGGACGGGGGCTGGGGGGAGACCTGCCACTCCTACGAGGACGAGAGCTTCGCCGGGGTGGGCGTCAGCACCGCCTCCCAGACCGCCTGGGCGGTGATGGCGCTGCAGCGGGGCGGCCACGGTGAGCAGCCCGCCTGCCGGCGTGGTCTCGCCTTCCTCCGCGAGCGCCAGCAGGGGGGCACCTGGCCCGAGCCGGAGTACACCGGCACCGGGTTCCCCGGTGACTTCTACCTGAACTACGGGATGTACCGGCACCTCTTCCCCACCATGGCCCTGGCCATGGACGGGGGCGGTGGCGAATCCCGTGAGCTGCGCGGGACCCGGGGCCGGAGGCGGCCGGCGGACCAGCCCGCGGCGAGCCGGATGCCGGAGCGGCCCGCATCCCGATCGAACGTTGCCGTGACAGCGGGGAGGGCGGTGACCGGACCGTCCTCCGAGAGCCCCGCACCCGACCCGGACAGGGAGGACTGAAGATGGCGATACCGCTCCGGCAGACCGTCAAGGTGGGCGGCTACGTGGCCAGGCAGCGCATCCGCAAGAACGAGAAGTACGCGCTGGTGCTGCAGCTCGAGCCCCTCTACCAGTGCAACCTCGCCTGTGCCGGCTGCGGCAAGATCCAGCATCCCGATGACATCCTCGCCCGCCGGCTGACCGTCGAGCAGGCGGTGGCGGCGGCCGAGGAGTGCGGTGCCCCGATGATCTCCATCGCCGGCGGCGAGCCGCTCGTGCACAAGGAGATCCACAAGATCGTCGAGGCGCTGGTGGAGCGCAAGCGCTTCGTCTATCTCTGCACCAACGCCCTGCTGCTCGAGAAGAAGCTCGACCTCTTCACCCCCTCGCCGTACTTCTCCTTCTCCATCCACATCGACGGGCTGCGTGATCGGCACGACCAGTCGGTGAGCCGCCGCGGCACCTTCGACAAGGCGGTGGCGGCCGCCCGCGAGGCCAAGCGGCGCGGCTTCCGGGTCACCACCAACACCACCTTCTTCGACATGGACAGTGCCAAGTCGATCCGCGAGGTCCTCGACTTCCTCAACGACGACCTCCAGGTCGACCAGATGCAGATCTCACCGGGCTACGCCTACGAGAAGGCCCCCGACCAGGAGCACTGGCTGCAGGTCGAGAAGACGCACAAGCTCTTCCGCGACGCCTTCGCGGACGGTCGCCGCAAGCGGTGGCGGCTCAACCACTCCCCGCTCTTCCTCGACTTCCTGGAGGGGAAGGTGGACTTCCAGTGCACGGCGTGGGGAATCCCCTGCTACTCGGTCTTCGGCTGGCAGCGGCCCTGCTACCTGATGGCCGACGGCTATGTCGCCTCGTACCGGGAGCTGCTGGAGACGACCGATTGGGAGAGCTACGGACGCGGCCGCGATCCGCGCTGCGCCAACTGCATGGCCCACTGCGGGTACGAGCCGACCGCGGTGGCGGCGACCTCGGCGTCACTGCGCGAGGGCCTGCGCGCCGCCGGCGACACCCTGCGCGGCCAGGTCGCCAACATCAGCTGGAGGGGCCGGATCAGCCCCGCGCCGCAGCCGCCCGCGGGCACCGCCGTGGCCGAGGAGGAGCGGGAGATCGCGTGAGCGGCACGACGTCAGCCCATTCGCGGCGTCGATGGGGCGCATCGTCTTCGGGGGGACCTGCGTCGGACAGCTTCGCTGTCCACGCCTCGTGCTCGGCGGCATTGCGCTGCCGCCTGCGCAAGCCCCCACTGCGACGAACGCGCCCCACCGGCGCTGAGGGGCAGCGCACGTGAGCGACGTGGTCTTCCTCACCGGGGCCACCGGTTTCGTGGGCGGGCACGTCCTCGACGCGCTGCTGGAATCCGGGTACCCGGTGCGGGCGCTGGTGCGCGGCTCTTCGCGCCGGCTCCCGGCGAGACCCGGCCTGAGCGTGGTGAGCGGAGACCTGCGCGACGGTGGCGCGCTGGTGCCATCGCTCCGCGGCTGCCGCTTCCTGGTCCATGTGGCGGCGGCGTATTCGTTCGCGCCGCGGGACCGGCGGCAGATGGAGGCGGTCAACGTGGCCGGCACCCGCAGCCTGCTCGAGGCGGCGCGGCTGGCCGGGGTGGAGCGGGCGGTGGTGACCTCGAGCTCGGCGACCGTCGGCCCGCTCCGCGGCGGCCGGCTGGCGACCGAGAGCGACTGGGCCGAGGTCCACGGCGGCCACGGCTATCACGCCTCCAAGGTGCTCCAGGAGCGGGCCGCGCTCCGGGCCAACCTGCCGGTGGTGACCGTGCTGCCCACCGCGCCGATCGGGCCGCGCGACGCCCGGCCGACGCCCACCGGCCAGATCGTCGTCGACGTGATGCGGACCCGGATCCCCGCCTACCTCGACGGGGCCATGAATCTGGTGGCGGTGGAGGACGTCGCCCGTGCCCACGTGCTCGCCCTCGAGCGCGGCCGGGCCGGGGAGCGCTACCTGGTGGGCGGCCAGAATCTGAGCCTGGCCGAGGTCATGGGCCTCTTCGCCAGGCACGCCGGGACCCGCCCGCCGGAGTGGCGGATGCCCTACCCGGTGGCACTGACCGCCGCCCTGGTCGACGAGGCGCGATGCCGGCTCTGGCCGCGCGCCGAGCCCCGCGTGCCCCTGGAGGGAGTGCGCATGGGCCGGCTCCGGATGATGGTGCGCATCGACAAGGCGAAGGACGAGCTGGGTTTCCGGCCCACCTCCGTCGAGGAAGCCGCGGGCCGGGCGGTGACCTGGTACCGCGAACACGGCTACGCCTGAGCAGGGGGTGCCCGGGACGCCCCCGGGATCCCGGTGGGCCTCCATGGCCGAGGACCCCGGCCCGGGTGTGCTGGTGCTGGCGCCGATGGGTCTGGAGTGGCGAGCGGTGCGCCGGGCCCTCGCCGCCGCCGGCAACCCGGCACCCGCCGTGCGCTGCGGAATCTCCCTGACCCGCTGGGAGCCGCCGCCGCCGCCACGGCCCGCGCTGATCACGTGCGGGCTGGCCGGCGGCCTCCGGCCCGACCTGCGGCCGGGGACCGTGGTGGTGGCGGAGTCGGTCGCGTTCGAGGACGGCGAGTCCGTCCCCTGCGACCCGGGCTGGGTGGCGGCGCTGATCGCGGGAGCCCGCGCCTGCGGCCAGGAGCCGGTGGTGGGCCCCACGCTCACAGCGCGACGTCTGGTGGTCGGCGAGGCGAGGCGCGGCTGGGCCGAGAAGGGATTCGTGGCCGCCGAGATGGAGACCGCGCTGCTGGTCTCCACCGGCGCCCGGCTGGCGAGCCTGCGGGTGGTCATCGACGCCCCGACCGCGGAGGTGTCGGGGAGCTGGGTCTCCCCGCAGCGCGCCGCCCTCGACCCCCGCCGCTGGGGTGAGGCGACGTGGCTCGCCGCGCGAGCCCCCGGCTACGCCCGGCTGGCCGCCCGATGCATGGCGGCCGCCCTCATCCTTGCCCGGTAACGGAGGCTGCGCCTCCGCTCGGCGGTCCGAGCGTCAGCGGTCCTGACCGTCCGGTGAGGCGGCGACCACCCTGGCGACCACGCCGTCCAGGGAGACGTCGACGCCGAGGTAGAGGCGCAGGGCGTCCTGGAGCAGTGAGGTCACGCTGAGCAGGCCGGCGTCGCCGGAGAGGCTGGTCAGTGCCTCCCGCTGACGGTGCAGGGCCTCATGGGTGAGCCGGATCCCGCGGGTGGTGGCGCGGATGTGGACCACCCGCCGGTCGGGAGCCCAGCGGGCGGCCACGACCAGGCCCCGCCTGCCCATGTCGCGGACCAGGGTCGACACCCGCGCGTCGGGGCACTGGAGCAGGTCGGCGAGATCGCCCTGGATCACGCCCTCCCGCCCCGCCGCCCCGACCTCGAGCAGGAGGTGGTACGAGAGGGCGCTCAGGTCGTACTCGGAGAGTGAGTGGGCCATCAGCAGCTGGGCGTGTCGGAAGCCGCGCCGCAGCGCCGCCGCCAGCCTCAGCTCCTCGACGCGCCGGTCGGCGGGCCCCAGCTCCGGGTCCAGCGCCGCGCTCACGATGCCGTCAACTCTAGCGCGAGGGGATGGCCAATTCCCGGGTCGTGTCGGCGGCGGCCGGCGGGTGGATCACGCCGCCTGCAGCTCGATCTGGCAGGCCATCGCGAGGGGGACGGTGAGCGAGAGGCGGGACGACGAGGGAGCCCAGGCGGCTTGCGCCCCGCAGCTCGAGCTGACGGTGGGGGGACCCAGGGTGAAGTCCGACCAGGCCGCCTCGATGGCCCCCGGAGCGTGGCCGGCGGCGACGGTGACCACCAGCCGCCCGATGACCCCGCCGGCCGGGGCCGCCGACACCCCCGCGGGGGCGGCGGCGAGATAGGGGCGGGCCAGCTCCCGGAGCAGGGTCATGTCGAGGGTCCTGCCATCCGGGCTGCGCACGCTCCAGGGGCCTGGTGCCCGCCACTGCCACCACGCCCAGCCGGCGCCGTGCTCGGCGAAGGCATCGAGGGCGTCGGCGATCCACTCCGTCGCGTCCGGGCTATGGGTGCTGATGCCGAACTCGCCCACCCACATCGCCGCCGGCAACTGGCCGGCCTCGCGGGCCAGCTCGTTCACGTGGGTGTCCAGGGATTGGGGATCCCCGTCGAAGTTGGGCGGGAAGAGCACGCCGGTGTAGACGTGCGGCGAGTAGACGAGATCGGGCGCGGAGAGAGGGACCACGCTGGTGGGAAAGTCACCCAGCGCGTCGTTCTCGATGAGGAAGAGATGGTCGGGATCGACCGACCCGATCGCCGTGATGGCACGAGCGTAGAACGGGAAGAGGTCGTCCTTGTCGAAGCGCAGCGGGGGCAGTGGAAAGGCGTGCGGCTCATTGATGATGTCGTAGCCGGCCACACCGCTGTCGTCGCGGAAGCGGGCGGCCACGAACTGCCAGGTCCGCAGGTACTGCGTCTGCCAGTCCGAGGTCAGCCAGAAGTATGCGGTCGATGCGTTGATCGCCGGCGAGAGCAGCCGGGTCACCGAGGGCATGGGGCCCCAGGGGATGTCGGGAATCCATGGCACGGTCGCCCAGGCGGGCGCTCCCGATCCCTGGTAGGCGGGGCTCCAGCCGAGGAAGTGCATGTCCAGCACCACGTAGAGGTGATGGGCGTTGAGCAGCGCCACCGCCGCGGCGATGCGGTCCAGGTAGCCGGTGCTGAAATGACCACGCTGGGGCTCGAGCAGCGACCAGGCGATGGGCAGTCGCACCACGTCGAATCCGGATGCCTCCATGATCTCGGCGTCGGTGGCATCCAGGGGTGCGGGTGACATCGTCGACTCGAGCAGCGCGTCGTCGTCGAAGCCGTGGAGGATGACGGTCCGCCCCAGGGAATCGACGATGCGCCCTCCGGCGGTGGAGAGCCAGGCGAGGCCCGGCAGCGCCGCGGGGCGCGGGCCCGGCAGGGGGACGGTCGCGGTCAGCGCGGGGACCGGCAGCACCAGCCAGACGGCCAGGGCCATCGCCACCAGCACGGCGGTGAGGCGCAGCCGGGGTGCGCCGCCTCGCTCCCCCGCCCGCGGCCGGCGGCGCTCGCCCACCGGGGTGGTCAGGCGCCGGCCTCGCAGGCGCAGGACGGCGCCGCTCATCGCGCGCGGCCCCGCGGTCCGATCGGAGAGGGCGGCCCGCCCGACTCCCCCGCTCCCGCCGCCACCACGCCCGTCATTGCAATGCGAAGCGACCCGGCATTGCGAAGCCACCCACTCCCCGGCTCAGTCCGCGCACTTCTGGAGATCCTCGGCCGGACGGCATGCTACTCGGTGCCCCGGCGAGAGGAGGACTGCCCGGCGGCGAGACGGCTGCCCCGCCGCCGGGACAGAGGAGGATCCACCACCCTTGCGGAAGAGGAATGATTGTAACACAATACAACACCGTGGCCACCGTGCTCCGCCGCCTGGGAACGGTCTCGGCCGTCCAGGCCCTCGAGGAGGACCTGGAGCGGCGCACCCTCGACGGCGAGTTCCAGCCGGGCGAGCACCTCCGGGAGATCGAGCTCGCCCGTCAGTACGACGTGGGGAGGAACACCCTCCGGGCCGCCTTCGACGGGCTCGCCCACCGCGGGCTGCTGGTCAAGTCGCGCAATCGCGGGGTCTTCGTCCGGGTGCTCACCGGGCGCGACCTCGCCGAGGTGTACGAGCTGCGAGCGGCGATCGAGGTCCAGGCGGGGCGGAGCCTGGCGGCCCGTCGCTCGGTCCCCGAGGCGGCGCGGCAGGCGCTCGAGGCGGAGCGACGGCTGACCGGCGACTCCGCCCGGCGCGATCTGGTGGAGGCGGACCTCGCCTTCCACCGGGCGATCGTGGAGGGCGCCGGCAACAGCCGGCTCGCCGCCGTCCACCGCGACATCGCCGCCGAGATCCTGCTCTCCCTCGCCCAGCTCATGGAGAGCGAGTACGCCACCGTGGAGGACCTCGCCGCCGAGCACGCGGAGGTGCTTCGCGCCATCGAGGGGGGGAAACCGTCGAGTGCGGAGGCGACCATCCGCCGCCACCTCGAGACCGCCACGGCCTGGCTGGTCAGCCGCGGCGGGCGGCCCGTGGACGCTCCGCGCTAAGCGGCGCGGCGCAGCACGGCGAGGGAGCGCGAGGCCGCGTCCCCGAGTGCGGAAACCGCGCGGACGGCCAGCCGGCCGCCACCGGCCAGCGGGCCGGAGGCGTGCCCGATCAGGTCGGCGGTCGCCTCGTCCCCGCGGCAGGCGGGGCAGACGCCCTCGCTCAGCCCGAACCCGTCTCGGGCATCGATCGGCGAGCCGCAGGCACGGCACCCGCGTCCCGACCCGGCCGCCCATGGGGCCCCGAGGAACTGTCCAGTGGTGTTGAGCATGGTTTACCCTCCCAGGTTTGTCGCCGTGTAGGATTGTATCACAAAGATGGAGGACCGGACCTCGGGCGGTGGACGGCCCGCCGTGAGCACCGGCCGCGCCCCGTGACGTCTCGGGCTCCGGCGCGCGGAGGCGGAGGTCGGAGAGGCTGTGGGCACCGGTATCGTCGGCGGGTGAGCGAAGTCCGGTGCTTCGGCTGCGGCGCCGTGGTGGCGGATGTCGCCGGCCCGGTGCACGCGTACATGCTGGCCGCCCCCGGTTGCTGGTCGGCCTACGGGGCGCTCCTGGCCTGGAGGATGTCGCTGGCCGGCCCCGAGGCCCTGACCACGAGCCAGCACCTCGTGGATGCCTACGCCGCCCAGCACGCCACCAACCACGAGCGGCGGAACCGCCAGTCCGTGGCCGTGCACCTGATGAGCCTCTGCGCCTCGCTGGAACGCGGAATCCCGGGGGCCCGCCTCCGCCACCTGATCGGGGGCTGGACCGGTCGCGACTATCCGCTGCTGCTCCCCCGACCGGCCAGCTACGCCGTCACCGTGCGTGATGTCGAGGGTGCGGCGCTGCCGGCCCGGCCCGAGACCGTGGGCGCCTGGGCCGGGGCGACCTGGTCCGCCTGGGGGGCGCACCAGGAGAGGGTCCGCCAGTGGCTCGACGCCGCCCTCTCAGCGAGCGCCGGCGGGGTGGCCGGCTGAACCGGCGCCCAACCACGCGCGAGTAAGGTTGCCGGCTGTGATGGAAGCGGCCGTTCCCGGCGTTCCCCGGATCGCCCGGGTGCTCAACGGCTGGATGGGGACGAGCAACGGGCCGGCCTTCGTCCCGCACCTGCACCGCTGGCTGTACGTGCGCACCGGTGGCCGGCTCGGCCACGGGGTCATCGGCGTGCCGTCCCTGCTCCTCCACACCACCGGGCGCCGAACCGGCCGGGCGCGCACCGCCGCGCTCGTCTACGGCCGCGACGGGGAGTCGCTGGTGGTGGCGGCGTCCAACTACGGCGGTGAGCGCGACCCCGCCTGGCTCCAGAACCTCCGGGCCGACCCGCGGGTGGGGCTGCGGGTGGGCCGCCGCCGGGTCGCAGCGGAGGCCAGGGTGGTGGTGCCCGGCGACGCCGACTACGCGCGGCTCATGGCCCTGATGAACGCGGTCAACCGCGGCCGCTACACGCACTACCAGACGAGGACGGCGCGGCCGATCCCTCTGGTGACGATGACGCCGGCCTGATCTCCCAGCACTCTCACCCGGGCGCCGCCGCCGCAGAACCCCACCCCACCCCGGGTGGGGTAGACTGGGAGTCGGGATGAAACCGGACCACAAGCGCGACGCCCTGCTCCGCCTCAAGACGGTGCGTGGTCACCTCGACGGCGTGATCGCGATGGTCGACCGCGAGGACTACTGCCCCGACCTGATGAAGCAGGTCGCCGCCCTGCAGGCGTCGCTCGAGAGGGTGAACCGGGTGCTGCTCCAGAACCACCTGGAGACCTGTGTCACCGAGGCGATCGCCGCCGGCAGCGGTGACGCCAAGATCGCCGAGCTCCTGGAGGCCCTGCGTTACACCAGCGCCCTCACCGACCTCCGCGAGCGCTTCGACCCCGTCCCGCTCCCGGCCGCCGACACCGCTCCCCTCCCCCGCCCGGCGGGGACCGCCGCCCCCGCCCCGCCGGCACACCATCGCGGCGGTGCCAGTGGCGGCCCGCGCGGGGGAGCGGCGCCCGACCCGGCCCGGCCTGCACGGCCGGCGCGGCCACGGCGGACCGGCACGTCCCGATGACCGTCGAGCCGGTCACCGGCGCCACCCTTCCGCGCACCCTCGAGATCGAGGGGATGCACTGCGCCTCGTGCGTGGCGCGGGTGGAGCAGGCGCTTGCGGAGGTGCCCGGAGTCCGGAGCGCGAGCGTCAACCTGGCCACCGAGCGCGCCGAGGTCATCGCGGGTGCCGCCGTCACCGCCGCGGCCCTCGAGGAGGCGGTGCGTCAGGCCGGCTACACGGCCCATGCTCCCGGCGGCGAGCCGGCCCCGGGGGAGGCCGATCCAGGTGCCGTGGCCGCCGGCGACCGCCGCAGCCGGCGTCGCGCCGCCCTCCGGACCCGCCGCCTCCAGCTCGGCCTGGCGGCGGTCCTCAGTGCCGCGATCCTGGTCCTCGCCTACGCCCTCCCCACCGCCCGATGGTCCAATCCGGTCCAGCTGATCCTCGACGTCCCCATCTTCCTCTGGGTCGGGGCCACCTTCCACCGAGGGGCGCTCCGGGCCCTGCGCCACGGCGGCACCACCATGGACACGCTGGTCTCGGTGGGCGCCACCATCGCCTTCGGCTACTCCGTGGCGGCAACCCTGGCCCCGGCGCTGCGGGGGCGCCCCACCTACTTCGACGTCGCGGCGCTGATCGTCACGCTCATCTCGGTCGGCAAGTACCTGGAGACGGCGGCACGGGGCAAGGCGGGCGAGGCCATCGAGGAGCTGGCGACCCTCCAGCCCCGGGTCGCCCACCGCCTGGAGGGGGGCGACCCGGCGCGGATCACCGACGTCGACACCCGCGCCCTGAAGCCCGGCGACATCGTCCTGGTCCGACCCGGTGAACCGATCCCTACCGACGGACGCGTGGTCGGGGGCGGCGGCGCCGTCGACGAGTCCCTGCTCACCGGCGAGAGCATGCCGATCACCAAGGGGGAGGGGGCCGAGCTCATCGGCGGCACCGTCAACGGCGGCAGCCCGCTGCGGATGCGCGTGGAACGGACCGGCGCGGCCACCGTGCTCGCCCAGATCGTGCGCCTGGTGGAGCGCACCCAGGCCGAGAAACCCCCGGTGCAGCGCCTCGCCGACCGCGTGTCGGCGGTCTTCGTGCCCGCCATCCTGGCCCTCGCCGCCGCCACCTTCGCCGGCTGGGCGCTCACCGGCCACGGCCTGGTGGCATCGATGATCCCCGCGGTCGCGACCGTGGTCGTCGCCTGTCCCTGCGCCCTCGGGCTGGCCACCCCGGTCGCGGTGATGGTCTCGAGCGGCCGCGGCGCCGAGCTGGGCTTGCTGATCCGGGGTGGGGAGACCCTCGAGACGATCCAGCGCCTGGACACGGTGGTGCTCGACAAGACCGGCACCCTGACCCTGGGACGCCCCGAGCTGGTCGATGTCGTCCCGGTCGGCGGTGCGGACCCCGAACCGGCCCTGGCCCTGGCGGCCTCGGTCGAATCCAGCTCGGAGCACCCGCTCGCCCGGGCGGTCGTGGCCGGCGCGGAGGCGCGCCTCGGGCACCCATCGCCGGCCGCGGCGAGTGAGGTGGTCAGCGATCCCGGCGGTGGCATCGCGGGCGCCGTCGGCGGCCGTCGCGTGCTGGTCGGCGCGCCGCGCTGGCTCGCCGAGCGGGGCGTCCCGACCGAGCCGGCGGAACCCGGGTTCGCCGAGCTGGCGGGCCGCGGCCGCACCGCGGTGGGGGTCGCCGTCGACGGCCGGCTGCGGCTGGTCCTGGGGATCGCCGACCCGCTCCGGCCCGATGCCGTCGCGGGCGTGCGCCGGCTCCGGAGCATGGGATTGCGGGTGCTCCTCGCCACCGGCGACACCCCGGAGACGGCGGCCGCGGTCGCCCGCGAGACCGGCATCGAGGAGTGGCGGGCCGGGCTCAGCCCGGCCGGGAAGGCCGCGCTGGTCGGAGAGCTCCAGGCGCGAGCGGAGACGGTCGCCATGGTCGGCGACGGCGTCAACGACGCACCCGCGCTCGCCGCCGCCGACGTGGGGATCGCGGTCGGCAGCGCCACCGGCGCCGCCATGGCCGCGGCCGCCATCACCCTCGTGCATGGCGACGTCGGCCGGGTCGGGGATGCGATCGCGCTGAGCCGGGCGACCCTCCGGGTCATCCACCAGAACCTCGCCTGGGCGCTCGGCTACAACCTCGTGCTGGTCCCGCTCGCGATGCTCGACGTGGTGCCTCCCGCGCTGGCGGCCCTGGCGATGGCCTGCAGCTCGGTGACCGTGGTCGGCAACGCCCTGAGACTGCGTCGCTTCGGCACCGGACCGGGTGCGGGACGGGCGCGACCCGCGGTGTCCGGGGACCTCGCGGGCTGAGCCACCGGCGCGCGTCGGGGGCTGCCCGGCGGGAGCCCCGACATCCGCACCGGGTGCCCCGATGGACGCCTGCGGGAGGTCGCGGGAGGGTGCCGATCGACCCTGCGCGCTCGTCCGAAGTCACCGCCGGAGGCCCCTAGCGGGAGGGCCATCCGTCGCGTCACACTTCCGCACGCAGGGAGGTCAGGGAGGCTGGGGCTGCTCTCTCCGCATGCGCTGGCACGGCTCGACAGTACGCGTCAAAACTTTCAAGCGGAGGCTCAGTACGTTGGTGATCACTACCGCCGCACCCGTCGCACCGGTGAACAGACCATGAGCGCGGCAGCCGAGGCCCTCGAGACCTCGGAGGCGTACGAGGCGTTTCAGCTGGAGCAGCGCGGCATCGACCTGATCCCGGAGTCCGACCGGAAGATGCGCCCGATGGGCCTCTTCTGGCTCTGGTCGGGAGCCGTCTGGAACGTCGAGTTCCTCTTCTACGGCGTCCTGATCTGCACCTTCGGGCTCTCCTTCCCGCAGGCCATCCTGGCGATCCTGATCGGGAACCTCGCCTACGCGTTCCTGGGCATGGCCAGCCTGCCCGGTCCGCTGGCCGGGACCACCGCGTTCATGGTCAGCCGCGCCCCCTTCGGCCGCAACGGCAACCGGCTCCCCTCCGTCTTCAACTGGATCACCCAGGTCGGCTTCGAGATCCTCGGCCTGGTCCTGGTGGTCTATGTCGTCGACGCGATCCTCAACAAGATGGGCGTCGCCAGCGTGAGCAACGCCGCGCAGGTCGTGATCATCATCTGCGCAGTCCTAGTGCAGTTCGTGATGCCGTTCCTGGGCCACGCCACCATCAAGACGGTGCTCCGCTACCTCTCCTTCGTCTTCATCGTCCTCTTCGTGGTGATGGCAATCCTGGTCCTCCCCCACGTGCACTGGGCCAGCCTCCAGAAGGGCACGACGTGGTGGCTCTGGACCACCGCGGTGGTGCTGATCGTCTCCACCGGCGGGCTCGGCTGGACCGAGAACGCGGCCGACTACTCCCGGTACCTGCCCAAGGACACGGGCAAGGCCAAGGTCTTCTGGTCGGCCAGCCTGGGCGCGGCCATCCCGTCGGTCCTGCTCGAGCTCCTCGGCGTGTGCGCCTACATGGTGACCACCCATGTCTACACGGGAGGTGAGGTGGTGGGCATCCCGTCGGCGTTCACCGCCTACGCCGACTGGTTCTTCTGGCCCTTCATGATCGTCGCCCTCCTGCAGCTCTTCTCCATCAACACCATCGACATGTACTCCTCGGGGGTGACCCTGCAGGCGATCGGCATCCCGCTGAAGCGGTGGGGCTGCATCCTCGTCGACACCGTCGTGAGCGGTGTGGTCACGGGTCTCGTCATCTTCAAGGGCAACCTCTACACCGACCTCTCCGGCTTCCTCGACTACATCCTGGTCTGGCTGGGCGCGTGGTTCGCCATCCTCATGGTCGACTACTTCCTCCGCAGGGGGAGGTACGACGGCGCGGGCCTGGCCCAGAAGATCGGCGGACTCTACTGGCGCAGCGGCGGCGTCAACTGGAGGGCGATCGTCGCCCTGGTGGTGGGCATGTTCGCCGCCCTGATGTGGACCGACGCCCTCTACTACACGCCCTCCTACCAGGGTCCGATCTCCAACGCCACCGGCGGCGGGGACCTCAGCTGGCTGCTCGGCATGGTGGTCGCCGGAGCCATCTACTACGTCCTCTCCTTCCGCAGCGTGCCCCGCGAGGTTGCCGAAGGCGCTCCCGCGCCCGCGGCCCCGGTGGTCGCGGCGGCCCGGCCCGAGGTCGCGAGCTAGATCCAGAGCCGCATGCCAGCCGGCACCCCGGCGCGGTGACGCGAAAGGGACGGAGGTCCCCGACGACTGAGGACCTCCGCCCCCTCCCGGGGGTCGGCGTCCGTGGCATGCTGGTGGAGCATTCCCCCCCGCGCAAGCGGGGGAGGGATGCCAGTCCCGCCGGACCATGGTCCGCGCCCGGGACAGCGGCTCCGAGAGGTCGTCTTCAGCTCCCTCTGGCGAGTGCTGACGCCGGCAGTCTGGAGGATCTCACAGGAAAACGCCCGGATTCGCAAGAGAGCGACGGATTTGCCGGCACCCGACGTCGCGCACCCTGTCAGATTGCACAAATGGCCAGAGGGTCGCCCCCGGAAGTGCAGTCCCCACTTGTCAAATCCCACGAACTGTGTCATGCTGATCACCGCATTCCCCCCCCGCGCAAGCGGGGGGAGGAGTGCCAGCTCTTCAGACGATGGCCCGCGCCCGCGGACGGTCGATGAGGCTCGGCGCCGGGGAGCGCAGACCCCGATGGCAGTCACCGCTCACGCGTTGCACCCGTCGCCGACGCATGGAGCCCATCGCCTGCGCGTTGCACCCACGGTCAACGCGTTTGGACCCATCGCTCGCCCGGCTCAGCGGCTCCGGTGGTCGCCGCCCGGCCCCACCCACTCGAGGTCGACGCTCCGTTCCAGGAACCCACCCATGCGGGCGGCGGCTCGGCTCACCGCCGCCACCTCGGAGGGGCTCAGCGCGTCGAGCAGGCGCACCTGGACGCGAACCCCCCGCGCGCTCAGGACCCGGTGCCAGGCGCCACGCACGCGGCCCCCGATGACCAGGATGTTGCTGAGCACGCTACCGAAGGCGAAGAGGCTGGGATCGAACCGGCCCTCCGGGTGATCGATGGCCGCGCGGTCGCGGTACCCGACGGTGAGCTCGTCGAAGTTCGGCAGCAGGTGGGCGGCCGTCCGGGCGGAGCGCGGACGGCCGGTGGGGTCGAACCAATACCGCTTTCCATCGATGAGCTCGGACGCCAGCCGTGCCGGTGCTGCGATCTCGGCGGCAGCGGCCGCGCCCCGGGCCGCCTCGGCGAGGGTCAGACCCGACCACCAGGCCAGGTCCTGCAGCTGCGCCGGGCCCCGGCTCCGGAAGTACCGGTGGGCGAGACGGCCGAGCGCCTGGTCGCGGTCCAGGGCGGGCGCGCTCGGCACCCGATCGTCGAGCAGCGCGTAGGTGAACTGCCGGCCGCGGCGTGGACCGCTGACGATCAGGGAGTCCAGCTCCGCGGCCATGATCAGATGGGGCAGCCGCTGCCCGTCGGGGGCGATCCCGGCGGCGCGCAGCACCTCACCGAGCTCGGCCCGGGTCAGCTGACGGTTCCCGGCCAGTGCGGTCGTGATCGCGGCCTCGGCCCGCGTGACCGTCGCCGGCTCGAGCTCGAGGACCCGCCAGCGGCTTGCGATGCCGGAGCGGATCCGCGGGCCGCTCAGCGCCAGCAGCCAGCGGATGTCGCCGGGGAGGACGAAGTGCCAGGTGGGGCGCAGCACGTGGGTGCGCAGGATGGCACCGTCGTCGAACCACCGGTCCACCGTGGACGCGATGGCGTCGCGGGTGCGCTGGCCGATCGCCCAGGTCGCCGCGAGGTAGTCCTGGGACTGCACGGCGCCCAGCCAGCCCACCACCTCCGCGGGCCCGGCGAGAGGTTCCCCGGCGAGACGCTGGCTGTGGAGCCGTCGGGTCGCGATGTCCACCGGCGAAACCACCCCCGAATGCCACCCATCTCATGCCGCCGCGCCGGCGGGCTGGGGCCGCCCGCCCGGGATCGGCGGGCCCGCCACGGCGACCTGTGAGCCGGCCCCGACGATACCAGCCGCCGGTGATGGGGGCGGCCGATCGCCGCCGTCGTGGCGAGCGGCGCCGTGGAGGCGGCATGCTTGACACGTGCTCGAGCAGAGCGACCCACTGCACCCGGCCGCCGAGGACGAGGCCGACCGACGACTCCGGCGCAACGTCCGCCTGGTCGGGACCCTGCTCGGAGAAACCCTGGCCGAGCAGGAGGGCGAGGAGCTCCTCGAGCTGGAGGAGGGCGTCCGGTCCAAGACCAAGCAGCTCCGCGAGCGTCACGACGACGAGGTCAGCCGGGCCCTCGACCGGCAGCTCGGCGAGATCGACGTCGAGACGGCCACCCGGCTGATTCGCGCCTTCTCGCTCTACTTCCAGCTCGTCAACGTCGCCGAGCTGGAGCACCGGGTGCAGGTGATCCGCGGAATCCAGGCCATCCCCGCCGGGGGCTCGGCGTGGCCGGGGACGTTCCACTCGCTCTTCCGCCGCGCCGCCCAGATCGAGGGCGGGAGGGAGCGCCTGCTCACCGCTCTCGCCGAGCTCGACGTGGTTCCGGTGTTCACCGCCCACCCCACCGAGGCGGTCAGGCGCTCGGTCCTCAACCACGTCACCGGGGTCGCCATGGCCCTCGACGCCATCGACGGCCCCCAGACCGGGTCACCGCGGCATGCCGCCCTGATCGCGGCGATGCGCCGGCACATCGAGCTGCTCTGGCAGACCGAGGAGCTGCGCACGGTGCGCCCGAGCGTCCTCGACGAGGCACGCGACATCCGCTTCCACGTGGATCTGCTGATGGACTCGGTCCCCGCCATCCACGCCGAGCTCGATCGGCGCTGGGTGGAGGTGTTCGGTGGACCGCCGCCCGCGGTGCGCCCCTTCCTCCGCCTCGGCTCCTGGGTCGGCGGTGACCAGGACGGCAACCCTCACGCCCGGGCCAAGACCCTCCGCGATGCGCTCCGGGCCCAGAAGGAGGTGGTGCTCAGCCGCTACCGCGACTCGGTTCTGGCCCTCTCTGTCCAATACAGTCAGTCCATCCGGTGGACCGGTGCCGACCCCGCCCTGGCGGCGTCGATCGCCGACGACGAGGCGCGGATGCCGGAGGCCACCCACGACCTGGGGGAGCGCAACCGGGAGGAGCCCTACCGGCGCAAGCTGAGCCTGGTCCACCACCGCCTGGAGGCGAGCCTGGCCCAGCTCCAGGGGGGCCGGGCGGAGCGGCCCTACGCCACCGCCCAGGAATTGCTCGACGACCTCGACATGGTCGATGCCGCGCTGCGCCGCCAGCGGGGGCGCGTCTTCGCCGACGGGGGGCTGCTCGAGCTCCGCCGCCAGGTCCGCACCTTCGACTTCTGCGGCTACTCGCTCGACGTCCGCTTCCACAGCTCCCGGCTGCGCGAGGTGGCCTCGGCGATCCTGCGCCAGTCGGGACAGGTGGAGGGCAGCCTGGACGCCCTCGACGAGGAGGCCGCGGTGGGCCTGCTGGCACGCGCGATGCAGCAGCGCGGGCCCCACGTCGGCGCGCTCACGCTCAACCACGACGATCGTGACCTGGTGGAGACGCTGGTGGAGATGGGACGGGCCCAGCGGGCGATATCGCCCCGGGCCACCGAGAGCGTCGTGATCTCGATGACCCACTCACCGGTCGAGATGATGGCCGCGATGTGGCTGGCGTCCCTGGTCGGTCTGGTCTCGTGGTCGTTCGGTGGGGTGCACAGCAGCCGCCTCGACCTGGTGCCGCTGCTGGAGACGATCGCCGGCCTGCGCGCCGGTCCGGCGCTGCTGCGCCGCCTCCTCGAGCAGCCCGAGTACGCCCAGCAGGTGCGCGCCCGCGGCAACCTCCAGGAGGTGATGCTCGGCTACAGCGACAGCAGCAAGGACGGGGGCTACCTGGCAGCTCAGTGGTCGCTCTACGTGGCCCACCGCGAGCTGGCCCGGGTCTGCGACGACGCCGGGGTGCGTCTCCGCCTCTTCCACGGCAGGGGTGGCACGGTGTCCCGCGGTGGTGGCCCCACCCATGAGGCCCTGCTCGCCCAGCCCCCCGGGGCGGTGCGCGGCCGGGTCCGGCTCACCGAGCAGGGGGAGATCGTCCACTACCGCTACTCGCGCGCCGAGGTGGCCCAGAACCACCTCGAGCTGGTGGCGGCGGCGGTGTGGGAGGCCAGCTCCCTGCAGGGACCGCTGCCCCCCGAGCGCGAGGCGGTCTGGGAGACGGCGATGGCCCGGGTCGCCGCCGACAGCTACCGGCGGTACCGGTCGTTCGTCTACACGGATGAATTCGAGCGCTTCTTCACCGAGGTGACCCCGATCGGGGAGCTGGGCCAGCTCAACATCGGCTCTCGCCCGGTGAGCCGCGGGCGGTCGACGCGGATCGCCGAGCTGCGCGCCATCCCCTGGGTGTTCGCCTGGAACCAGACCCGCCTGATGCTGCCCACCTGGTACGGGGTGGGCGGCTCGCTGGTCGCCTTCGCCGAGGGCCAGCATGTCGCGGCCGTCGACGACTGCAATGCGCCGCCGCCCAGCGAGACCGAGGCCCCGCTGCCCGAGCCGGGCGCGGCCCGCTGGCAGATGCTCCACGAGATGTACCTGCGCTGGCCGTTCTTCCGGGCGCTGATCGGCAACCTGGAGATGACCCTGGCCAAGACCGACCTCGGGGTTGCCGGGCGCTACCTCGAGCTGGTCTCCGACCCGGATCTGAGGGCGCGGATGTGGGCGGAGGTGACCGCCGAGCACGCCCGGACCCTTCAGGCCATGGTCCACGTCACCGGCAAGCAGACCCTGCTCGCCGACCAGCCGCTGCTCCAGGAGACGCTGCGGCTCCGTGACCCGTACATCGATCCGCTGTCGGTCCTCCAGGCTCAGATGCTGGCCCGCTACCGAGCCCTGGACCCCGCGGATCCGCAGCGGCCGGCGCTCCTCGAGGCGATTCTGCGCAGCGTCAACGGGATCGCGGCCGGACTCCAGAACACGGGCTGACTGAGTACCCTTCTCGTCCATGGAGAGGCGGGAAGAGCGCATCCGGGCTCACGACGGGCACTCGATGGGTGGCTGGCTCGCGGTCCCCGACCGCGGCTGGGGCCCGGGGCTGGTGGTGTACCAGGAGATCTTCGGCCTGACCGGCTACATCAAGGGGGTCTGCGACCGCCTCGCCGGCCTCGGCTACGTGGCCCTGGCCCCGGAGCTCTACTCGCGCCTGGAGCCCGACCTGGTGCTGGACGAGCGCCTGCCGGAGAGCCTGCCCAAGGCCTTCCAGGCGATGCAGCGGTTGGATCTACCGCAGGCGGCCGATGACGGAGCCGCCGCGCTGGAGCACCTGCGCACCCTCCCCGAGGTCGCGGGGCGGAGCGTCGGGGTGATCGGATTCTGCCTCGGGGGCGGCATCGCCTACATGGTGGCGGCGGCGTCCGATCCGGCGATCGCGGTCTGCTACTACGGGTCGGCGATCCCCGGCGCCATCGACCGAGCCGCGGAGGTGACCTGCCCGATCCTCTTCCACTTCGGCGAGGACGACGCCTACATCGGCACCGATCAGCGGCGGGCGGTGGCCCACGCCTTCGCCGGCCGCCGCGGGGTGGAGCTCCATGTCCACCCGGCCTCGGGCCACGCCTTCGACAACCACGACGCCGCCATGTTCTCGCGGCCCCAGGCGGCGGCCGAGGCGTGGGAGCAGACCCGAGCCTTCCTCGAGTACCACCTGCCCGCCGCCGGCTGAGGAGAGGCCACCCGGAGCGGGCGGCCGGCGCGCTGCCCGGGGAGCATGGCTGAGAGCACGCGCTGGCTCCCGGCATTGAAAGAGTAACGGTCGGCCGGAGCCTCGTTGAGGACACGCTGCCCCGCGCATCGTTGAGCACAAGCTGCCCCGCGCATTGCTGTGGAAACGCTGCGCAAGGTTTGCGGAGGACGCGCCCGCACCGGGCCGCGTGGCTTTGTCCGCGCCCCGTCCCCGCCGTGCCGGTACCGTCCGGCCAGGGTCACGAGGCGCCAGCTCGTCTCCCTATACTGCCGATCGCATCATCTGCGTCTGGGAAGGGACCATCGTGAATGCCGGCGCGCGCGGCCCGCATGAGCGCGTGCCCGCACGGGCTCGCGACCCCGGGGAGGGGCGGTCGCGGCGCGGGGGTCAGGCGACCGTCGAGTTCTCCCTCGTCCTCGGCCTCTTCCTGGTGTCGCTGCTGGCGATCATCGACGCCTGGATCTGGACCATCGAGACCGACGCCGTCGACGCGTCGGTGGAGCAGGGCATCGGCGTCGCGATGTCGGCGATGGGGTCGGCAGTCAGCCCCACCCCCGCGCTCAGAGCCGTCTACTCCAGCGTCGTCCCCCTGCTCCGGGCGCCACTCCTGGGCACCAGCGTGGAGGACTGGTACGCGGCCGACCTCGAGGGTCTGCGCGCCGCGGTCGGCCCGAATCGCTGCCCCAGCCCCGACCAGGTGGCCGATTACTTCCAGAGCCGGGGCTCCGGATTCGATGGTGTGGGCCACGTGGTCGTCTGCGCGGTCGAGGACGGTGCCGGCCACGTCACCGTCGCGGTCACCGGGTACGCGGTGTCGTTCGTTCCCCCCGGCCTCGGGCGCTTCAACTGGCGGGGCTGGGGCCTGCCCATCTCCGAGTCGGCGTCCGTGAACGTCGGGACGTACTCGCCGTGAGCGCGACGAGGCGGTCCGGGCGTCGCCGTGCCCGCACCCAGGGAGCCCAGGCCGCCATCGAGATGGCCCTGGTGCTGCCGATCATGATCGTGATCGTCGTCGGCTTCGTCGGGATGATGCTCGAGCTGCGGGCCGAGAACGAGTTCCAGACCGCGGTCGACCTCGCCGCCCAGGCCTCGCTGGTGCCGCCGCGGGGGGATCCGGTCGACAGCCGGGCGGACTACCTCTACGCCTTCTCCCACACCCTCGACCCGAGCGGGGGCGAGAGCGGCTACCTGGTGGTGACCACCCCGATCGACTGCGAGGGCGCGTACCTGCAGGGCTACGTGCCCACCGCGGGGCCGGACGCGGTCACCTGCACCGCCCAGGCGGACCTCGACTTCACCCACACGCCGGTGAGCCTGCTCTGGTTCTGGACCGTCCACCTCAGCGTCACCGCCGCGGCCTATCCGCCGGAGTACCGCCAGTGCCTCCCCTCCCCGGCCGGGGTGGCGCCGGCATCCCTCCCCGGGGCCACCGCCACACCGGGAGCCATCCCGTGCTGACCCGGCGCGACCGGCGCGCCCGGGATCGGGGTCAGATCCTGGTGATGTTCGCCTTCTCCATGCTCTTCCTCATCGTCGGGATGATCGTCGTGGCGGTCGACCTCTCCGAGCTGTATGAGGCCCGGGTCCGGCTCCAGGACGCCGCCGAGCAGGCGGCGATGGCGGGCGCCGGTCAGGTCGACTACGTCTCCGCCGAGAGTGGGACTCCGGCCCTGCTCGCCTCCTTCGCCTCCACCTGCAGCAGCGCGGGCGACGCCTTCAGCCGGGTGGCGGGGTCCACGACCTGCGCCAACCCCGAGGGGACCGACGAGGTGGTCGCCACCGTCACGGTCCAGGCGGCGGTGGCCATCCCCATCCCCTTCGCCGGCGGGACGTTCACGGTCACGGCCAGTTTCACCGCCGCGCCCGTGCTCGGAGGGCGGACCCCGGTCGGGTGACGACGAGGGTGAGGGTGCGAGTGAAGCCGCGGGCCCGGGCTCGCGGGCGGGGTCGGGCTCAGCCGGCCAGGCCCACCAGGCGCCGGTGGATCTCCCCGACGTGGTCCTCGTGCTCGGGCTTCATGAGCACGCTGCGCAGCACCCGCACCGTCCCCTCCGCGGCGGCGATGTCGGGGTGGCGGCGGTGGAGGCTCTCTGCAGTGACCCGGGCCAGGCTGAGGTAGACGGGGTCGGGGGCGGCCATCGCCCGCTCGAAGAGGCTCTGGCTGGCGGTGTCCAGGGCGGGGGCGGTCATCCCGTCGCGCCAGGGGAGGTACGCCACGATGTCCAGCTCCGGCTCCTGGTACAGGCGCAGACCGCTCGACTCCCGGAGCAGGCGGGCGAGCTCCACCGCCGCCCGCCGGCACGCCCGCAGGACCGCGCCCAGCCCGGAGTCGGTGAGCGGGAGGAGCCGGAGCGTGGTCCAGAGCGCCGCCGCCGCGGCCCCCGCACGCGAGCACTCCAGGCTGATCTCGCCGAGGTGCAGCTCGGAGGAGGTGAAGTAGGTGTACGGGGAGTCGTGGACGTAGAAGCGGCCGACCGCCGGGTCGCGGAAGAGCACGCAGCCGCAGCCGTACGGCTGGAGCCCGTGCTTGTGGGGGTCGACCACCACCGAGTCGCACTCGGCGATGGCGCGGTACGGGCCGGCGGGGATGCCGGCGGACCCCGCCCAGGCGAGGATGGCGTGGAAGCCGCCGTACGCCGCGTCGACATGCAGCCGCACCCCGTACCGCTCGCGGAGCGCGAGCGCCTCGTCGATGGGGTCGACTGCCCCGAGCGCGGTGGTCCCGGCGGTCAGCACCACGGTGCCGACGGTCTCGGCGCGGAGCACCTTCTCCAGGGCGTCGAGGTCCATCCGCCCCCGGTCGTCGGCGGGCACCCGGATCCCCCGAACCCCCAGCAGCCGGCACATCCGCTCGTGGGTGTAGTGGCTCTCCTCGCTGAAGGCGACAGCCGCCCCGGGACGCAGCTCCCGAGCCACGAACAGCGCCTCCAGGTTGGCGATCGTCCCGCTGGAGGTGAGGTGGCCGAGGAACGTCTCCGGGTAGTGGAACATGGCGGCGATGTTCGCCACCGCCTCCCGCTCCAGCGCGGCGGTCGCCGGGCCGCCGTCGAGCGCGTGGTTGTTGGGATTGATGAGCATCGCCATCAGGTAGGCGGCCGCCGCCGCGGGATGGGGCGGCTTCAGCATCTGGCCCGCGTAGCTGGGATGGAAGAAGGGGTAGTTGTCGCCGAGGCGCCGGCCGAGCTCGTCGAGGACCCGGGCCGCCCGCTCCGCGCTCACGTCCATGGAGGGGTGGGCGGCGACCGGCGACCAGCCCGCCTCCCAGCGCCGCACCGTCTCGACGGCCTGCAGGCTGGCCGAGTCGAGGTCCATCGACGGAAGTCTAGCGGGCGCGCGCCCGCTGTTTGACGGCGTTCGGCGGCATGCTATAGTGCAATCTGCAATATGTCGATGCGCATAACCAGGCCGCCGCAGGGGATGATCGCGCTGACCGCGCTCGCCCTCCTCACCGAGCGGCCCCTCCACCCGTACGAGATGCAGCGGCTGATGCACGACCGGCGCAAGGAGTACGCCGAGGGCAGGACGCGCGCCCTCTACCGGGCCATCGAGGAGCTGGAGACGGCGGGCTGGATCGAGCCGGTCGAGACCACCCGGGAGGGGCGGCGCCCCGAGCGCACGGTCTACCGGATCACCCCCGAGGGACGCGAGGCGCTCGAGGACTGGCTCCAGGACGTTTTGGAACGGCCGGCCCGCGAGCACCTGGCCTTCACCGCCGCCGTCGGCATGCTCGCCTACCTGCCCCAGGATCGGGCCGCCGACGCGCTCCAGCACCGGGCGGTGGAGCTCCGCGCCGAGCTGGCGGCGCGCGACGAGGCGTCATCGGCGCTGGACCAGGAGATGCACCTCCCCCGGATCGTCCTGCTCGAGGACGAGCACGAGCGGGCCCTCCGCGAAGCCGAGCTCCGCTGGGTGCTCGCGCTTCTGGATGACATGCGCTCGGGTCGCCTGGTCTGGGACGAGGAGATCCTCCGCGCCCACTTCGCAGCCATGCACGATCACGAGATCGCCCGGCGGGGACGCCACCACGGGCCGGTCTCCGAGACGGTCTGACCTAGACGACGAGAGGAGAGCCCCGCCGATGATCCACACCAAACAGCTCCGCCGCACCTTCAAGGGCCGGCGGTCGACGGTGGAGGCCGTGGCCGGCGTCGACCTCGATGTGGCCGGCGGCCAGACCTTCGGCTTCCTCGGCCCCAACGGGGCGGGCAAGACGACCACGCTCCGGATGCTCTCGACGCTCCTGCCGGTGACCAGCGGCGAGGCCACCGTGGCCGGCTGCGACCTGCGCCGGGAGCCGGCCAAGGTGCGCCAGCGGATCGGCTACGTGAGCCAGGAGGGGAGCAGCTACTCCGAGGTCAACGGGCGCCGCGAGCTGGTCATCCAGGGACGCCTCTACGGGATGAGCGGGCCGGCCGCCGACAAGCGGGCGGCGGAGCTGCTCGAGACCCTCGAGCTCACCGACTGCGGGGACCGCAAGACCAAGACGTACTCCGGCGGTCAGAAGCGCCGCCTCGACGTCGGGATCGGGCTGATGCACCTCCCCCAGCTCCTCTTCCTCGACGAGCCCACCACCGGGCTGGATCCCCAGAGCCGTGCTCGGATGTGGGACGAGGTCCGCCGCCTGCGCGAATCCGGCACCACCGTCTTCCTCACCACCCATTACCTGGAGGAGGCCGACGCGCTCTGCGACCGGATCGCGATCATCGACCACGGCCGGATCGTCGCCGAGGGAACGCCCGAGGAGCTGAAGCGCGAGGTCGCCGGTGACGTGGTCCTGGTGGGACCGGAGGGGCCCCCCGAGCGGGCCCGCGACATCCTGAAGGGCCAGGACTTCATCCGCGAGCTGACCGAGGAGGACGGGTCGCTCCGCCTCTACGTCGACCGGGGCGAGACCGCGATGCCCCAGATCATCCGGCTGCTCGACGGCGCGGGGGTGACCCTGGCGACGCTCTCGCTGCACCGGCCGAGCCTGGACGACGTCTTCTTCCGCCAGACCGGGCGCTCGCTCCGCGAGACGGCGCCATGAGCGCGGCGATTCACCTTCAGATGGAGAACCGATCGTGAAGCTGCTCCGCGACACCTGGCTGATGTTCGTCCGCTACTTCCTGATCTTCATCGGCAACCCGGCCTGGGTGATCATCGGCGTGATCCAGCCGGTCCTCTACCTGCTCCTCTTCGCCCCCCTGCTCAAGTCCCTGGTGCACATCCCCGGGTTCCCTCCGGGCGGCGCCTACAACGTCTTCGTCCCCGGACTGCTGATCCAGCTCGGCCTCTTCGGAGCCAGCGGGGTGGGCTTCGGGCTCATCGACGAGCTGCGCTCGGGGGTGATCGAGAGGTTCCGGGTCACCCCGGTCAGCCGGCTCGCCCTGCTGCTGGGCCGCGCCGGCCGCGACCTCCTCACCCTGATCATCCAGTCGATCATCCTGCTGGCCCTGGCGATCCCCTTCGGGCTCAAGCCGACCTGGCTGGGGGTGGTGGTGATGCTCGGCCTGGTGGCCCTGATCGGGCTCGGGATGTCATCGCTCGCCTATGCGGCCGCGCTCGCCCTCAAGGACGAGAACTCCTACGCGCCGCTCGTCTTCACGCTCTCGCTCCCGCTCCTGCTGCTGAGCGGCGTCCTGCTGCCCCTGCAACTCGCCCCCGACTGGCTCCAGCACATCGCCCAGGTCAACCCGCTCTCCTACGCGGTGACGGCGGCCCGTGACGTCTTCAACGGCAACGGCGGGTCCATCGATGTCATCAAGGGGCTGGCCATCATGGCCGCGCTGGCGGTGGTCGGGGTCGCCATCGGGGCCAGGAGGTTCTCGCGGGCGATCGCGTAGAGAGCGATGCTCAGCCACGCCACGGGGCACCGGGGCGGGTAGACCATCACCTTGCCAAGATGGGGGTCGCGAGTTCGAGCCTCGTCAGAGTGGCGCGATCCCAATTCGAATCACGCCAAAGCGCCACGGCGATGCAATGCCTCTCAGGCCTCTGGGATCTCGCGCCCGAACGCCGCCAAGGTGATCGCGTCGGGCTCGGGACCGCCGCGACGGTCAGTGTCCAGACCGTCGATCGCGCTCATCTCGTCGGCCGGCAGCTCGAAGTCGAAGACGTCGATGTTCTCCGCGATCCGACTGGGTTTGGTGGACTTCGGAATGACCGAGCGACCCTGCTGCAGACCCCAACGCAGCATCACTTGGGCCGGAGTCTTGCCGTGAGCCCGGGCAACGTCTCCGATGACTGGGTCATCGAGCGTGCTGCCGTGGCTGCCGTCGCGGTAGAAGGTGATGCCGCCGATCGGTGACCAAGCTTGCGTGACGATGCCGTGCTGGGCGCCGAAGGTCTGCAACTCTCGCTGAGCGAAGTAAGGGTGAACCTCGATCTGGTTGACCGCCGGCACCACCGTCGCGTGTTCGAGGAGCGTCCTGAGGTGCTCGACCATGAAGTTGCTGACCCCGATCGCGCGGACCATGCCACCAGCCAGCAGCGTCTCCAGGGCACGGTAGGCCTCCAGGGTCCGGTCGAAGGCAGAAGGTAGCGCCTGGTGCAGGATCAGCAGGTCGATCTGGTCGACGCCGAGCTTGCGGGCGCTCTTCTCGAAGGCGTGGAGCGTCTCGTCGTATCCGTAGTCGGTGATCCAGACCTTGGTCTCCAGGAACACCTCGGACCGGTCCACGCCGGAACCCTTGACCGCCTCGCCAACCTGGCGCTCGTTACCGTACGCCGCCGCGGTGTCGATGTGCCGGTACCCGGCATCGAGTGCGCTGCGGACAGCGTCCCGCGTCTCGGCGGGGGGTGTCTGGAAGACCCCCAAACCGAGGGCGGGAATCTCGACGTCATTGTTGAGCCTGATGCTTTCCATCTCCTGCCTCTCTTCTCCGGTGCCCCGCCTCACGGCTCATTGGCGTAGTGGTAGCGAGCTTGGAGAACGACGATATCCTCGCCCTCGACCAGGTACACAAGCCGGTGCTCGTCATCAATCCGGCGGGACCAGCATCCCTGAAGGACGTGGCGCAGTTGCTCTGGCTTTCCGATACCGGTGAACGGATCGCGGATGACGTCCTGGAGCAACCGGTTGATTCGCTTCACCGTCGTCCGATCCGTCGACTGCCAGTACAGGTAGTCCTCCCGGCCGTGCGGGGTGAAAACCAGCCGCATCACGCCAACTCGTGCGCCTGTCGCTCTCCCGCTCGGGCCTGTTCCAGGCTCTCCAGCAGCCTCTTGGCGTTCGCCGGGACGCGAAGCAGGTATGCCGTCGCTTCGAGTGCGTCGTAGTCGGCGCGGGCCATCAGCACGGCGTCGCCCCGCTTGGAGGTGATCTCCACAGGTTGACGATCATTGTTGACCTGTTCGATCAGAGGAAACAGGTTCCTCCGGGCATCACTGGCAGTTACAACCACATCCATGCTCCTCCTGACTGGTACAGGATATGGTACCACTCAGCAGGCCGGTGATGAACTCTCGCTGCCCGGAGAGCGACCCCGAGCTGCGACCCGCAGCCCGCCTCCGATCCGCTCAAAACCGAGGTCTTGCGCGGGTCAAGATTCGTGAAATGAGGGTGACTTGGAGCGCTCTTCGGCGGTCAGCGGCGGCGGAGGCGGCCGTCGGCGATCTCCGGAGTGACCCAGCCGGCATCGGCAGGGTTGACGTTGGTCCCGGGGGGCACGATCTCGTCGATGCGGTCGAGGGTGGCCTGGTCGAGGGTCACGGCGGCGGCCCCCAGCTGGCTCTCCAGGTGCTCCATGGTGCGCGGCCCGATGATCGCGGCGGTCACGGCCGGGTGCCGGAGCACGAAGGCGATGGCGAGGTGGATGAGGCTGATCCCGGCGTCGTCGGCGAGCTGAGCCAGGGCGTCGGCCGCCTCGAGCTTGCGCTGGTTGACGGGGAGCGAGAGGTCGTAGCGGTGGGGCAGCCGGCCCGAGCGGGTGCTCGCCGGTACCGCCTGGCCGCGCCGGTAGCCTCCGGAGAGAAAGCCGCCGGCGAGCGGGCTCCAGGGGATCACCCCCATCCCGTACCGCTGGCAGACGGGGAGCACCTCGGCCTCCACCCCGCGCACCAGCATCGAGTAGGGCGGCTGCTCGCAGACGAAGCGCTCCCGCCCCCGGCGCTCGGCGACCCACTGGGCCTCGACGATCTGCGACGCGGGGAACGTGGAGCTGCCGATGGCGCGGACCTTGCCCGACCGCACCAGGTCGGTGAGCGCCCCGAGGGTCTCGTCGACGTCGCACGCAGGGTCGGGGCGATGGATCTGGTACAGGTCGATCCAGTCGGTCTGCAGCCGCCGGAGGCTGGCCTCGCACTCGCGGATGATCCAGCGCCGGGAGTTGCCTCGGGAGTTGGGGTCGTCGCCCATGGGGCTGTGGACCTTGGTGGCCAGGACCACCTGGTCCCGCCGTCCGGCGAGGGCACGGCCCACGATCTCCTCGGACTCGCCGTGCGAGTAGACATCGGCGGTGTCGATGAACGTGACCCCGGCGTCGAGGGCGCGGTGGATGATCCGGATCGACTCGTCATGGTCCGGGTTGCCCCAGGCGCCGAACATCATCGCCCCGAGGCAGAGCTCGCTGACGCTGATACCGGTGCGGCCGAGGACGCGCTGCTCCACGGCTCAGACGATACCCGGTCGGTACGCCAGGACGGCCCGGCCGCCCGGACCGCCGGCGGGAAGCCCGACGGAGGGGGTGCACATTCGATCGAAGTGAGGGCCGGCGCTCGGGGCGCCGTCGCGACGGCGCCGCGCCGCACGGCCGATCGACAGAGCACGGCGGGGCGCGTCGTCGGAGTGGGGGCTTGCGCAGGGGGCAGGTGCCATGCCGCCGAGCGCGCGGCCCGGGCGGGGGACGGCGGGGCACGTCGTCGAAGTGGGGGCTTGCGCAGGCGGCAGGTGCAAGGCCGCCGAGCACGAGGCGCGGACAGCGGAGCTGTCCGACGCCGGTCCCCCGGAAGACGATGTGCCCCGCCGGACCCCACGACGAGGTGCCGCCTTCTCCGGCAGATCTACTGGAACGCGTCCTCGCCGGTGATCGCCCTCCCGAGGATGAGGCTGTGGATCTCCTCGGTCCCCTCGTAGGTCAGCACCGCCTCCAGGTTGGCCATGTGGCGGACGACCGGGTACTCCAGGGTGATCCCGTTGGCGCCGAGGATGGCCCGGGCCTCGCGGGCGATGTCGAGGGCGATCCGCGTGTTGGCCCGCTTGGCGAGCGAGATCTGAACCGGCTGCGCCCGGCCGGCGTCCTTGAGGGTGCCGAGCCGGTGGGCGACCAGGCGGCCCTGGACCAGCCGCGTGGCCATCTCGGCGAGCTTGGCCTGGGTGAGCTGGAAGCGGGCGATCGGCCGGCCGAATGCCTGCCGGCTGCGCGCGTACTCCACCGCGGCCTCGAAGCAGGCCCGGCCCGCGCCCAGCACGCCCCAGCTGATGCCGTAGCGGGCCTCGTCGAGGCAGGAGAGGGGAGCGCCCAGGCCGCGTGCGCCCGGGAGCATGGCCGCGTCCGGCAGGGTCACCTCGTCGAGGACCAGCTCGGAGGTGACCGAGGCGCGCAGCGAGAGCTTGTGCTCGACGTCGCGGCTGGAGAAGCCGGGGGTGCCGCGCTCAACCAGGAAGCCGCGGATCCCCTCCTCGGTCTGCGCCCAGATCACCGCCAGGCCGGCGATCGACCCGTTGGTGATCCACATCTTGGTCCCGGTGAGCACCCAGTCCCCGCCGGAACGGCGCGCCCGCGTGCGCATCGCCGCCGGGTCGCTGCCGGCGTCGGGCTCGGTCAGCCCGAAGCACCCGATCACCCTCCCGGTCGCCATCTCCGGGAGCCACCGCCGGCGCTGCTCCTCGCTGCCGTAGCGGTGGATGGGGAACATCGCCAGCGACCCCTGCACCGAGACGAAGGAGCGCAGCCCGCTGTCCCCCGCCTCCAGCTCCTCGCAGGCCACCCCATAGGCGACCGCCGAGGCCCCGGCGCAGCCGTATCCATCCAGGTGCATCCCGAGGAGCCCGAGGGCGGCGATCTCCGAGACCATCTCGCGCGGGAACGTGCCCGCCTCGAAGTGCTCGGCCACCAGCGGGAGGAAGCGGCCGCGGACGAAGTCACGGACGGTCGCCTGGATGAGCCGCTCCTCATCGCCGAGGAGCTGATCGACCGCGTAGAGGTCGGCCGGATCGAGGTGGGGCCGCGCCTTGCGGGGGACGTCGGTGGTCGCCATCCGCGCATTGTCACATCAGCCGGAGGGGGGCGCGCCGGCCGGCCCGGGGGCGATCAGTGGCTGAAGCCGAGCTCGATCGCCTTGACCAGCAGCAGCAGCACGGCCACCCCGATGTAGGCGCCCATCGCGGTCATCCCGATGCGGCGGCCGCGCGAGGGGACCGGGCGGGTGAGCAGGGCGATCGGCGGCATCCGCCAGGTGAACCGATCCTCCTTCGCGCGCTCGGAGACGACCGGCGCCAGGCTGCCACGGGTGAGGATGCCGATCGCGATCAGCCCGGCCACCAGGATGCCACCGAAGATGATGAGCAGCAGGGTGACGCTGACGCCGGAGAAGATCGTGGAGAAGACCAGGATCAGGGAGAGCATCACCAGGATGGCGAGGATGACGGTGGCCAGCACGTTGAGCCAGGCCTTGTTGACCCAGGGGCCGAGCACCGCGGGGTCGTTGCAGAGCAGCAGCAGGAAGAGGCTGGCGCTGGGCAGCAGGGTCCCCGCCAGCGCCTGCACCGCGGTGGTGATGAGGCCGAGGGGGGCGTTGGGGATGAGCACGATACCGGCGGCCACCACGACCACCGCGGTGAAGACGGCATAGAAGGTCTTGGCTTCCCGCCAGGAGCGGTGCAGCGAATGGCGGATACCGAAGACGTCGCCGAAGGCATACGAGGTGGCCAGCGTGACCGCGCTGGCGCCGATCACCGAGGCGTCGATGAGCAGCACCGCGAAGATGGCGCCGAGGGTCGGGCTGATGTGGCTGGTCAGCCCTCGGGCGACGGTCTCGGCATCGTGGAACTGGCCGGCGAGGGGTGTCCCGCCGAAGGCCACCGCGGTGGTGATCATGATCGCCGCGGCGCCGATGACGACCACGAAGGCGCCCACGACGGTGTCGGTGCGCTCGTACGCGATCCACCGCGGGGTGATGCGCTTGTCGACGACGTTCGACTGCTGGAAGAAGAGCTGCCACGGCGCCACCGTGGTGCCGACGATGGCGACGATGAGCAGGGCCCCGTCGGAGCTCAGACCACCCTGGATGCCCGGGACCAGGAAACCGTGGAGGACGGGCCCCAGGGTCGGATGGGCGAGCACGAGCAGGGGGATCACCAGGGCGTTCCCGCCCAGGATGAGGAACATCAGCCGCTCCCAGGTCGAGAACCTGCCGGTCACGGTGATCCCCACCAGGAAGAGGGCGCCCACCGGCACCGCGAGGTAGGGGCTCACCCCGAAGTAGCTGGCGCCCAGCCCGATCCCGATGAACTCGGTGGTGATGGTGAGGAAGTTGAGCAGGAAGAGATCGCCAACCGAGAACCAGCCCCAGAACTTGCCGAAGCGCTCGAAGATGAGCCGCCCGTGGCCGACGCCGGTGACCGCCCCGAGGCGGACCACCATCTCCTGGTTGACGATGAGGACGGGGATGAGCAGCACCAGCACCCAGAGCAGGCTGGTCCCGTAGTCCTGGCCGGCCTGGGCGTAGGTCGCGACCCCGCCGGCGTCGTTGTCGCCGACCATGACGATGAGTCCCGGCCCCATGATCACGGCGAGCGCGAGCAGCCGCCGCCGCCAGGTGCGATGGGTCGCGTGCTCCTGCTCGCGGATGGTCCCGAAGGCGCCGCGGATGTCGCCGCGGTGGGCGTCGTCGAGGACCGCCGCGCTCCGCACGACCTCCGGGTTTCGGAGCCTCTCCTCGGCCAAGAGCCGGACCTCCCCGCTGCCGGATGGGCAGCGCAACTGAGCGGATGCGCCCGCTCAGGAGGTCACGACGCCGTCAGACCCCCTTGCAGGCGTGATCTTTGGCGCCGGCACGCCACGACATCGCGGGTGATGTCGATGGAGCCCCGGGCCGCCTACTATCGCCGCCTTCCATATGCACCTCTGGCTGCTGACTGCCGGCGCAAGTCTACCAGGGGTCCCCGGGGCTCCCGATCCATCTCCGGATGGGGGGTCAGCCGGCTCCGACGGGAGCCTCAGCCGTGGTCCGCCTCGGAGCGGCGTCGCCAGGAATCGGGCAGGATCGCCTCGAGCACGTCGTCCACCGAGATGACCCCGACGATGCGGCGGCCGTCGTCGACGACGGGGGCGACGCTCAGGTTGAAGTCGGTCATCAGCCGGGCCACCTCGGGCAGGTCGTCCCCCAGCTCCAGGGCCGTGTCGCCGCGCTGCACCAGCTTGGCGACCCCGCCGTTGCCCCGGGCCTGGATCAGGCTGACCAGCGGGACGGCACCGACCAGGCGACCCGAGGCGTCGGTGACAAAGACGTCGGCGAGCACCTGCGGCGAGAGGTCGGCGGCACGGACGGCGGCGAGCGCCTCGGTCACCGTCGCCGCCTCGGCCACCGCCACGAAGTCGGGGCTCATCAGCCCTCCCGCGCTCTCCGGGCTGTAGCTGAGCAGGGCGCGGACCTTGGCCTGCTTGGCGGCCGGGAGCTGGGCCAGGATGGGCGCGCGCCGCTCCTGGTCGAGCTCGGTGATGAGGTCGGCGGCGTCGTCGGCACCCATGCCGGCGAGCACGGCGGCGGCCTCGGCGTCGGAGCGCGAGCGAAGGAACTCCACCTGGTGCTCGGTGTTGAGCTCCTCGAAGACGTCCGCCTCCAGCTCGGGGTCGGCGTGGACCGCGGTGATGATCTCCTCCCCCTCCTCGTGCGACGCGCTCTCCACGATGTCGGCGATCTCGGCAGGGTGGAGGCGGCGCAGCCGGCGCAGCGGCATGAGCAGCCGTGACGTCGGCACGTGGCCGACGAAGGGCTCGACCTGGGCCCAGTCGACCAGGTACCTGGGGTCGTGGCGGAGCGTCCCGAGGGGCGGGGGGAGCAGCCGGCGCAGGCCTCCGCGGGGGCTCGAGTCGACTCCCGCGACCCGCCAGCCACTGCGCCCGGCGCTCAGCTGGAGGTCCGTGGCGGTGATCAGCCGGCCCGTCTCCACGCTGATCAGGCGCCGTCCCAGCACGTCGCTGCGGAGCAGCACCTCGCCCTGGCGGCGCTCGAAGCGGAGCAGGCTGAGGGTCTCGCCGGTGAGATGGACACGGCGCGGGCCGATCTCCCCCACCCGGTCGCGGGGGACGAAGAGCTCGCGACCGGCGACCCGCCCGATCAGCCCGGTCACGGGCGGGTAGCCGCCCGCACCGAGACGGACGATGACGTCCTCGACCCGCCCCAGCGTCTCCCCGGCGCGGTCGACGAGCCGGCTGCCGGTGATCTGGGTGAGCCAGAGGCGGGCGACCGCCGACGGCGACGGCTCAGGGTCTGATGTGGTCATCTGACGGCTTACAGTCTGCCACGTCCACGCGGCCCCCAGGCGGGCTCAGCCGAGGGGTTGCGGGTCGGCCTCGGGCTCGCCGTGCAGCCGGACCGCGACCGCCGCCGGCGGTTCGGCAACCCCGCCTGCCGGCGACGGCGCTGCCGGCGCGAGCATCGGCGGGGTGGGCGGAGGCTCGGGCGTCGTGGGCGGGGGTGCGACCGGTCCCGGTGGGGCGGGCAGCGACGGGGCGGAGGGGGGCGGCGGCTCCGACGCGGCTCCCGTCGAGCCGTGAGAGCCACTCAGCGAGCGCGGCCAGAGGACGCCCAGGCTGGCACCGCCCAGCGGGGAGTCGCCGATCGTCCACCGACCGCCGGTCGCGCTGACCACCGAGTTGGCGATGGCGAGCCCCAGGCCGGCACCACCGGGCTGATCCGTTGCACGGCGGAAGCGATCGAAGATGCGCGACCGCTCCGCGGCCGGGATGCCGGGGCCGGAATCGTCGACGGCGAGGCGGACCCGGTTGCCGTCGGCCCAGACGGTGACGTCGACGGTGCCTCCCTCCGGTACGTACTTGCAGGCGTTGTCGAGGAGCACCCCGAGAAGCCGGTCGAGCCACTCGGGGGGGGCGTGCACGATCAGCGGAACCGAAGCGGTCCGCACCGACAGCTGAACCCCCTTGGCCTCCGCGACCGCGGTGAACCGGTCCGCCGCCATCTCGGAGAGGATGGCGAGGTCAACGTGCTCGGCGGGCGCGCGGTCGCGGGTGGTGTCGAACCGCGCCAGCCAGAGCAGATCCTCGACCAGGCGGCGGATGCGGCCGCTCTCGCCCTGGACCCGCTGGAAGGCCGCCCGGTACCAGGCCGGGTCGCGCGGCTCGGCGAGGGCGAGCGAGGTCTGGGCCTCGATCACCGAGAGCGGGGTGCGCAGCTCGTGGGAGGCGTCGGCGGTGAACTCCATCTGCCGGACGCGAGCCTCCTCGATGGGGGCGGCAACCCGCCGGCCGATGGTGAGAGCGCCGAGGAAGACGGCGAGCAGGAGGATGGGGCCGACCAGGGTCTCGGCCAGGATCAGGTTGCCCTCGGCGGAGGTGACGCCGCTCAGCGACTGCCCGATGATCATCCGCACCAGGGTGAGCTGCTCGTCGATGGGCAGGCCGGTGGCGGGATCGGTGCCGACCGCGGCGTCGTAGGCGACCGGGGTGATGTCGGCGCCGATCACCCGGAATCCGGCGCCACCGACCGAGACCGTGAGCGGGTTCGCCCCGACGCCCTGAGCGGAGACCGGCAGCCCGCTCGAGGAGGAGCTGGGGATGGTGCAGGTCTGGAGCTGGGTCTGGGGGTCGCAGACCAGCTCGGTGCCGTCGGCGGCGACGAACCAGTACCAGAGCGGGTTGCCGGAGGTCCCGGCGGCCTGCAGCCCGCCCCCGGCCGTGGATCGGGCCAGGGCCTGGCTGAGCTGGGTGTCGACCTCCGAGGTCTCCCGGGCGCTGACGATGGCCAGCACCACGACCGCGATCACCAGGTAGACGGCGGCCACGATCGCGGTGCTGATCAGCGCCACCCGGGTCGAGGCCACCCGCACCCGGTGGAGCGCGTCCGGCGGTCTGGTGTCGCGCGAGCCGCGCCCGGCCCGCCGCGCCGTCATCCCCGCGCCTCCTCGAGCCGGTAGCCCGCGCCGCGGACGGTGACGATGCGGATGCCGGCGCTCGGCAGCTTGGCGCGCAGCCGGCTGAGCTGGACGTCGATGGCGTTGGAGCCGAGGGCATCGGTCTCGTCGCGCCAGCCGTGCTCGGCGATCGCCTTGCGGTCCACCACCGCCGGGGAGCGCCGCATCAGCAGCTCCAGGATGTTGTACTCGGTGGTGGTGAGAGCCACGGGGCGCCCCTGCGCGGTCACCTCGCGGCGCAGCGGGTCGAGCAGGAGGCTGCCGCGGGTGATCACCGGCGCATCCACCCCGCGCGGGCGCCGTTGCAGGGCGCGGATCCGGGCCAGCAGCTCAGCGAAGTCGAACGGCTTCACGAGGTAGTCGTCGGCACCGGCGTCGAGGCCCTCGACCCGGTCCGGCGGCGTGTCCCGGGCGGTCAGCATCAGCATGGCGGTGGGGCGCTGGTTGCGCCGCGCCCATCGGATCACGTCGATGCCCGGCGTTCCCGGCATCCGCCAGTCGATGACGGCGACGTCGTACTCGTAGAACTTCAACTGGTCGATGGCGTCGTCGCCACGGCCGACGGCGTCGACCTGGTAGCCGGCGCCCTCGAGGCCCTGCACCAGCACCGCCTGGAGGCCCGGGTCATCCTCGGCGACAAGGATCCGCATGGCATCAGTCTCCTGCAGCCGGGGCCCGAGCGCATCCCGCCCGGCTCATCTCGGACGGATCACGACGTGGTCGTGGTCCCACCGGGGTAACCACCGCCCCCGAAGCCCCCGAAGCCCCCGAAGCCACCGAAGCCGCCTCCGCCGGTGAAGCATCCCGAGGCCCCGGCCGGCTCGATGAGCAGGGAGCGGGCCTGAACCGTCCCCGAGGTGCCGCGCGGGCCGATGGCGGCCACGCAGGAGCCGGCGACCAGGTCGGAGGTGGAGCCGCCGGCGGTGGTGGAGATCCTGGCGGTGGTGGGGACGGTGAGGGTCTGGCTGGAGCCGGTGGTGGCCCGCACGGTGAGCGTGGCGCCGTCCACCGCGGTGACCACGCCGCGCATGCTGGCGAAGTCGAAGCCGAACCCGCCGGAGGGCCGCGCCCTCGGGCTGGCCCCGAGCCGTCCTCCCGGGAAGCCGCCGGGATTCCCCCCGGTGTACGCAGCGGCCGCGCAGGCGCCGTTGACCGCGGGCGAGACCGTCACCGAGGTGGCGGTGATCACGCCCATGGAGTCCACCCCTCCGGTCGCCGTCACGCAGCTGCCGACCGCGATGTCCGCGAGGCTGCCCGTGCTCGTCTTGCTGATCGAGGTCGAGCTGCTGAAGGCGACGTTCACGTTCCCGCCGGCGGTGCTGAGGATGAGCGTGGAGCCGCTGACGCTGACCAGCACCCCGCCGGTGAGGTCGCCGTACCGGAACCCGGTTGAGGCGGTGCCGCCGGACGCGCCCGCGGTTCCGCAGGAGACCATGGCGAGCCCCAGCGCAGCCATGGATGCGCTCAGCAGGAGCTGGGGGTGGCGCCGGTCGCCGCGGCGGCCGGCACCACCCTGGGAGGTGGAGGATCGCGTAGCGGTTCTCATTCCACGCCAACCCACCTTTCGAATCGGTGAAGGCGGTTCAATGGCGCAGTCTCGCATGCGCATAGCCCTGGTCGCACCCCTGATCGCGCCGCTCGCCGAGCCCCAGCTGGGCGGGGTCCAGACCTTCCTGGTCGACCTCGCCCGCGGCCTGGTCCGGCGCGGCCACGACGTCACCGTCTACGCGCCGCGCGGTTCGAGGGTGGACGGGGTGACGGTGGTGGAGGCCGCGGTCGACGCCGACGCGCTGCGGGCGACCCTGGTGCGCCCCGGGCGGAGGCCCACCCAGGATGCCGCCGCCGAGGAGCGCGCCATCCAGGCCTTCGCGGCCACCGCGGCGCTGATCGGATCAGGCGGCTTCGACCTGGTCCACAACCACGCCTTCGATGCGCCGGCGATCCTCCATGCCGCAACCCTGGCGACCCCGGTGGTCCACACCCTCCACATGCCCGCCGACGCGCGGATCGGGTCCGCCCTGGCCGCCGCGGCCACCGGCGCCAACCCCCCACTGGTGGCCGCGGTCTCCGAGGCCCAGGCCGGCGCCTGGCGCCACCTGGTCCCGGTCGACTGCGTGCTGCGTCCCGGGCTCCCCATCGGCAGCATCCCCTGGCGGGTGACCTCCACCTCGACCCGCCTCCTCTTCGCCGGCCGTTTCTCCCCGGAGAAGGGCGCCCTGGAGGCGGTGGAGATCGCCCGGGCGGCGGGGCGGCCCCTCCTCCTCTGCGGCCCCGAGTACGACCCCGAGTACGCCGCCCGGGTCAGGGGGCTCCTGCGGGACGGCGCTCCGAGCTTCCCGCCCGCGGCCGTGGAGGTCCGGCCCGCGCTGGAGAGGCGCACCCTCTGGCTCGAGATGGGGAGGTCGGCGGCGGTGCTCTGCCCGCCGGCCTGGGACGAGCCCTTCGGGCTGGTGGCCGCCGAGGCCAACGCCTGCGGGACCCCGGTGGTGGGTTTCCGCCGGGGCGGGCTCCCCGAGGTGGTCGAGGACGGCGTGACCGCGATCCTGGTCGCCCGGGGCGACGTCGCCGGGGCGGCTGCGGGGGTGGGGCGCGCGGATCAATTGAGCCGCGGGGCATGCCGCCGCCACGCCGAGGAGACCCTCGACCTGGAGGCCACCCTCGACGCCCACGAGCGGGCCTACCGGCGGGCGCTGAGCTCCCGAGGGTGAGGCCGGCTCAGGCGGCGGCGACCTGGTTGCGCCCGGCCTCCTTGGCGACGTAGAGGGCGTCGTCGGAGCGGTGCACCAGGACCTCCGCGTCCTCGGTCCCGGCGGTGTGGCCGATGCTCACGGTGACCCGGATCCGGGTGCCGTCGTCGAGGACGAAGGGAGTGCTCGCGATCGCCTGGCGCATCCGCTCGGCGAGCACCCCGATCGCCTCGCCGGGGGTGTCGGTGAGCACCGCGATGAACTCCTCGCCACCCCACCGCCCCAGCGCGTCCTCGGTGCGGATCGCGCCCTGCAGGCGGGCGGCCACCTCCTTGAGCACGGCGTCGCCGGCGAGGTGGCCGTGCTGGTCGTTCACGTCCTTGAAGTGGTCGATGTCGACGAGCAGCACGCCCACGGTCCGGCCGTGACGCCGGGCGCCGCTGATGGCTCGGCGGAGGTGCTCGTCGAGGTGGCGCCGGTTGTAGATGTTGGTCAGCATGTCGATGCGCGACACCCGGTCCAGCTCCGCGTTGCGGCGGCGCAGCTCGTCCTGCAGCTCCTTGGTCCTGAGCGCGGCGCTGACCCGCGCCATCAGCTCGTTGGCCTCGAACGGCTTGCGCAGGTAGTCATGGGCTCCCAGCCGGAGCCCGGTGACCACGTCGGCGGTGTCGACGCGCCCGGTCAGGAAGACCACCGGGATGTCCTTGAGGTCGGGGTCGGACTTGAGCCGCTCCAGGGTGCCATGGCCATCCAGCACCGGCATCTCGACGTCGAGCAGCACCACGTCGGGGCTGTATTCGCGGCAGGCGATGATGGCCTCCTCGCCGTCGACCGCCTCGACGACCGTGTGCCCGTCCGCCTCGAGCTGGCGGCGGAGCACGGCGCGGACGACCATCGAGTCGTCCGCGACCAGGATGGTGCCGTTCACCGCACCACCCTGCAGAGCTCGTCGGTGTCGAGCAGCAGGATCATCCGTCCGCCGTCGGCCCGGATCACCCCCGCCACCACGGGGTCCTCCTGGCCGTTCGGCGGGGCCCCGATCTCGTCCTCCTCGACACGGAGGATGCCGATGGCGGTCTCCGCGAGGAGCCCGTACCGCTCGCCGTCGCCGTCGATCACCAGGACGTGGCCGGCGCCGGCGCCGAGCAGCGAGAGGACCGCGATGACCTCGTCGCCGCGCCGGAGCAGGCCGGCGATGCCCGGCTTGGCCGCGGGCAGGGGGGTGATCCCCACCGCCAGCCGCACCTCCTGGACGCGGTCGATGGGAACCGCCCACTCGCCGGTCTCGGTTGCGAAATGGACCAGGGTCTTCATGGCTCGGTTGTCCTTGTGAGCCGGAGGTCGATGAGCCGGACCAGCTCGGCGATCTGATAACCCTCGAGCGCCGCCTCGGCGGCCGCGGTGCTGCGGCCGAGCGCGGCCCGAGCGGCGCTGAGCGCCCGCCGGGATTGTCCCTGTTCGCCCAGCAGCTCGAAGGCGAGGCCCAGCTGGAAGTGGGCGATGGCGTGGTCGGGATCCAGGTACACCACCTTGCGCAGGGCCGACACGGCGGCCGCCAGGTCGCCCGCCTCCAGACCGGCCTCCCCCTCGGCGAGCAGACCCGCGATGGTGGGGATCGGGTCACCGCCCCGCTCGCGCACGGCCAGGGCCGGCGCCGGTTCGGCGGCCCGAGCGGACCCCAGCTTGGCCGCCGGAGGCACGCCGGGCCGGGAGCCGTCGCCATCCGACGAGGTCGCCGCCCCACGGGCCCGGCCACCGCGCCCCGGGGCCGAGCCGTCCTCCCCCGGCGCGGACCGCTTCGAGGACGCCCCCCGTCCCGCGGTTCTCCGGTCCATCTCGGGGGGAAGCCCGGCGGCCGGATCCGGCAGCGTCGCCTCCGGCTGGCGGTAGGCGAAGGCGCTCCCCACCCGGACCAGGTGGAAGCGCTCGCTGACCTGCCAGAGCGATTCGGAGTAGCCGAGGAAGACCCAGCCGCTCGGGTTCATGGTGGTGGCGATCCGATCGAGCGCCGACAGCACGTCGGCGCGATCGAAGTAGATGAGGACGTTGCGGCAGAAGACGACCTCCGCGCCCGCCGCCTGGCGGGGGTGGGGGTCGCGGATGAGGTTGTGGCGGAAGACGGTGACGTTCTGGCGCAGCTCGGGGACCACCTCCCACTGGGTGCCGGCGCGGCGCAGGTAGCGGCTCCGCTCGGCCTCCCCGAGCCCGGTCAGCTGCCGCTCGTCGTAGCGACCCGACTGGGCCTGCCGGAGCGCCCGCGAGGAGATGTCGGAGGCCACCACCCGCCAGCTGGCGATGCCACTCTCGGCCAGCACCATGGCGATGCTGTAGGGCTCGTGCCCCCCGGCGCAACCGGCGCTCCAGACGGTGAGCGGGGAGCGCAGGGTGGGCACCACGTCCCGGCGGAAGGCGGCGAACTGAGCCGGGTCGCGGAAGAAGGAGGTCTCCTGCACGGTGAGCTCGTCGAGGACGGCCTGCAGCGCCGGTCCCTCGGCGGCGATCTCGTCCACGAGCTCGGAGTCGGCCACCCCGCGCTGGGCGGCGGTGTGATGCAGCCAGTAGTCGAGCCGGTATCGCTGAGCGGGGTCGAGGCGCAGGCCGACGGTGCGCTCCACGACCTGGCGGGCGGCGTCGAGCAGGATCTCGCTGGTCATACCGACACCGGCGTGGCCGCCGCCCGCAGCACCGCGGCGGCGACCTCCGCGAGGGGGACCACCTGGGCGGCGGCACCGCTGTCGTAGGCGGCCTTGGGCATCCCGTAGACCGCCGAGGTGGCCTCGTCCTGGGCGATCGTCACCCCGCCACTGCGGCGCAGCGCGAGCAGCCCGGAGGTGCCGTCATCCCCCATGCCGGTGAGGATCACCCCGATCCCGGCGGCCCCGCAGTGCTCCGCCATGCTGTGGAAGAGGACGTCGGCGGAGGGCCGGTGCAGGGTGACCGGCTCGTCGCCCAGGGCGATGCGGTGACCACGGCGGACCGAGACATGCAGACCCGGCGGTGCCACCAGCACCAACCCCGGACGGAGCGCGGCGCCGTCGACGGCCAGCTCCACCGGGAGCGCGGATTCGCGCCTCATCCAGCCGAGGAAGCCGTCGACGAAGCCTGACTGCAGGTGCTGGACGACCACCACCGGCCGCTCCAGGCCCCCGAGACCGGCGAGCACCCGGGCCAGCGCCGGGGGACCCCCGGTGGAGGCGGCCAGCCCCACCACCCCCTCGAAGCTGCGCCGGTGTGGACCGGACCCGTTGGGGTGGGGATCCCGGACGATCTGGCGCCGGAGCCGCTCGCGGCGGCGGACCGAGAGGCGGCCGAGGGCCTGAAGCCGGCGGCGCAGGTCGGCGCCGACCGAGACGTCCCATTTGGGTGGGAAGGTCATGACCTCCACGGCGCCCGCGACCACCGCCGCCATCGAGGCGTCCCGGCGCTGGTCGGACGGGACCAGGAGGAGGATCGGGACCGGGGCGAGAACGAGGATCTCCCGAACCAGGCCGGCGGCCCGGCCGTTGCCGTCCAGCCCGGTCATGTCCAGGCTGACCACGTCCGGATGGTCGCGGCTGACGTAGCCGGCGGCGTCGCCCGGCGAGACCTGGCCCACCACGCTGGCGTCGCGATCAGCCTCCACCGACCGGAAGAGCTCGGCCGCCCAGGGCCCGGTCTGCGCGGTCACCACCAGCACCCGCAGGGTGTCCTTCACCGGCACGTCGAAGTCTCCCGCGGCCGCGCCGGATGGGTGATGCGAGGGCCGGCGACGCCTGCGGCGGCGGCGCCCGTCACCGCTCGGCTCCCAGCAGGTGCTCGACCGCCGAGAGCAGCGCCGACTGGTCGAAGCCGCTCTTCACGATGTAGCCGTCGGCTCCGCACTCCAGGCCGCGCCGGCGGTCCTCGTCGCTGCCCCGCGAGGTCAGGATGATCACCGGTACCGAGGCGAGAGCGGGCTGGCCGCGGATCGCCTCGGTGAGCTGGAAGCCGTCCATCCGCGGCATCTGCACGTCGGTGAGGACGAGGTCGGGGCGCTCCTCGGAGATGAGGGTCAGGGCCTCCTCGCCATTGGTGGCGACCGAGACCCGATAGCCGGCGTTCTCGAAGATCGAGCGCTGCAGCTCACGCACGGTCAGAGCATCGTCGACCACCAGGATCGAGGCGGCGCGCCGGGCGACCGGGGCATCGCGCCGGCCTCCCTCGGCGGCTTCGACGGAGCGGTCACCACTGTCCATGCGGCGCGCCCGCTCGATCAGACCGGCAGCCTCCAGGACCAGCAGGATGCTGCCGTCGGGCTGCACCCCGGCGCCGGCGACCGCGGGCAGACGGGGGATGAGCTCGCCGAGACCCTTGACCACGACGTCACGCTGGTCGACCAGATCGTCGACCCTGAAGGCGTGGCTCCGGGTGAGGCCGGCCACCACCACCGACGGTCCCTCGACCCCGTTGCCGGTGCCGAGCACCGAGGCGAGGCTGCTGATCGGCACCGGGCGGCCCTCCACCATGGTCATCGCCCGCCCTCCGACCGTCGCCGACGGCTGGGGCGGCAGGACCGCGCGGACCGAGTGGAGCGGGATCGCGTAGGCCTGGCCCGCGGAGTTGATCACCAGGCAGCGGAGGGTGGCCATGGTGATCGGGACCGCGATCCGGAACTCGGTGCCGAGCCCGGGGTCGGACCGGACCTCGATGCGCCCACGCACCGCGTTGAGGCTGGCCCGGACGGCGTCCAGACCGACGCCGCGACCGGAGACGCCGGTGACCCTGGTGGCGGTGCTGAGCCCGGAGCGGAAGATCAGATAGAGGGCGGCCTCGTCGTCCATCTCCATGGCGGTGTGGTCGGTGCTGCCGGCGGCCTCGCGCACCCTGGCCACGTCGATGCCACGCCCGTCGTCGCTGACCGCGATCACCACCTCGGATCCGAGCTGCATGGCGTGGAGCCGGACCATCCCCTCCATCGGCTTGCCGCGGAGACGCCGCTCGTCCGGTGACTCGATGCCGTGATCCACGGCGTTGCGGACCAGGTGGAGGAGGGGATCGGCGAGGCGATCCAGGACCCCACGATCGATCTCGGCGTCCTCGCCACGGGTCTCGAAGCGGACCTCCTTGCCGGTCTCCCGAGCCAGGTCGCGCACCGCCCGGCGGAGCCGCGGGGCCAGCGACATGACCGGGACCATCCGAGCCCGCAGGGCGAGCTCCTGGAGCTCGTTGAGGGAGCGGACCAGGTCCCTGTACTCGGTCATGCCGGACGGGTCGCGCTCCAGGCGCTCCAGCAGGGCACTGCCCAGACGGAGGGTGGCGGCCGAGGCCTCGCCGATCAGGCGGACCAGCTCGTCGATCCGGTGGACCGGCATCTGGACCATCTCGGCGGCGGCTGGCCGGGCCGGCTCGGCGTGGGCGGAGACCGCGGCCCCCGCCGGCGGAGCCTGGCCGGTCACCGGGTCGAGCGCCTGAGCTGCATCCCCGCGATCGTCGGAGGGCTCCGGGGCGGTGGAGCTCGCGCCCGCGGCGGCCGGTGGCTCGGGCGGCGCCAGGGGCCGCTCGGGCGGTGCCGGGGGCGGCTCGGGCGCCGCCGTGGCCGGCCGGCGGGCCGCGACGCCGCGTGGGGGCCCGGCCTGCTTCACCTCCGGGGGGGCGCTCAGGGGGGCGGGGGAGGCGGCCGCGCCGGTGGGCCCCTCCGCGGTGGGGGGCGGAGCGCCGAGTGCCCCGACGGCCGGCTCGGCAGGGAGGGTGGCGGCCGCGACGGGGAGGGCGGCGGCGACCGCGACATCCGGCCCGGTCGGGACCGGGGCAGCGGCCGCCTCCTCGCCGGCGACGGGCGGCCCGCCCACGGCGATGCGGAGGCGCTGCTCTGCCTCGAAGGCGGCGAGCTCGTGATCCTCCCCCGCCACGGCGAGGGGGATGAGGCTGCGGATGGCGTCGACCCCGGCCAGGACCGAGTCGATGAGGGGGGTGTCGACACCCCGCCGTTCGCGGCGGACCTCCTCCAGGAGATCCTCCAGGGCGTGGGCCACCCGGGCGACGTGGGGCATCCCGACCACCGCGGCGCCCCCCTTGATGGTGTGGGCCTCTCGGAAGAGCGAAGCCACCCGCTCGGGGTTCGCTCCACCCTTCTCCAGCTCCAGCAGCTCGTCGACAAGGGTGTCGAGCCGGCCCTCCGCCTCGGTCGCGAACAGCCGCTGGAAGTCGCCTTCGGGGAACGGATCGGAGCCGCTCACCGCGAGATCCGTGCTGGGCTCAGCAGGGTCGACACATCCAGGGCGACGGCGAGCCGGGAGTCGCCGACGAGGTAGGTCTCGGTGGTCCCCTCCATATCCGAGTGCCCCACCGATTCGCTCAGCCGGACGGTCATGGGCATCTCGGTGGCGACCAGCCCGGCGATTCCGTGGGCGGTCTCGATCAGCACCGCGTAGGGCTCCTCGATCACGGGGCGCAGCCCGAGCAACAGCGCGGTGTCGAGCAGAGGCACGATGTCGCCGCGAACGTTGAAGACCCCCCGCACCACCGCCGGCGAGGTCGGCAGCTCAGTCACCCTCGGGTCGACGACCACCTCGCGCACGGCCTCGAGCGGGAGCGCATACGTGTCGCTCCCGACCGGGATCAGCAGGGCGAGCTGACCCGCATTCACGCTGGGCGCGGGCGCGGTGGGCACGTCAGACCCCTCTCCCCCCGGGTGACGTGAGCCGCGGATTGGGCAGGATCTTCACTTGGCGGTTTCCCCGGGCGGCGCATCCCAGTCGTCAGGTCCGATGACGCTGGGCGGGGCCATTTGACGGCGGCATCATTTCATGGGGGCTGTGAAAAGACGGACACGTCCTGACGAGAGTCCGTGACGGGGGTTGACGGTCGACGGGCGGGCGTGGCCCGGAAATGCGGTGCGGCTCTGCACCGGCGACCTCGCGGACGCCCACGCGTTTACTGTCGAGGAGAACCCCACCGTTTACTGTCGACGAGGCCTGAGCCCGGCCAGTCCCGGGGCCGGAACGGCGACCGTGGCGGCCCGGGGAGGGCTTGGCGAGGGACTTTGACTGCAGTCAGTGAGGACCACGACAGATTGCAATCGCGGGGGCCGCGCGGGAAGCCGGCCGGGCTGAACGCCGCCGCCGGGAGCGCTCCGCGGGCGTGCCCCGCCGGAGGTGCGCACGGGCGTGCCCCGCCGGAGGTGCACACTTGGGGAGGCCGGATCCGGTGTCGAGTTCAGGGGGAGTGGCAGGATGGCCGAGATCACCGTGTACGGGGCGCCGTGGTGCCCGGACTGCAAGCGGTCCAAGAAGTTCCTCGCCGAGCACCGGGTTCCCTTCCGCTGGGTCGACGTCGACGAGGACGCCGAGGGGCTCCGCTTCGTCGAGGAGCTCCAGAAGGGCGGACGGGCGATCCCCACGATCGTCTTCCCGGAGGGCGACCCCCTTGTGGAGCCGTCCGACGGCGACCTCGCGCGGCGGCTGGGGCTGAAGCTGGAGGCGGATCGGTCCGCCTACCAGCTGGCGATCGTCGGAGGAGGACCGGCGGGGCTCGCCGCCGCGATCTACGCGGCGCGTGAGGGGATCAGCGCCCTGGTGGTCGACCGCAGCGCACTGGGTGGGCAGGCCGGGGTCACCGAGAGGGTGGACAACTACCCGGGATTCCCCGACGGCATCGGCGGTGCCGAGCTGGCCGAGAGGTTCGTCGCCCAGGCGCGCCGCTACGGTGTGGAGATGCTGGCGGCGGTGGGGGTCGACGGCCTGGAGGCGGACGGCAGCGACACGGTGCTCCGCCTCGCCGGCGGTCAGCGGGTCTGTGCCGAGGCGGTGCTGGTTGCCACCGGCTCCTCCTACCGGCGGCTCGGAGTCCCCGGGGAGGACGAGCTGATCGGCGCCGGCGTGCACTTCTGCGCGACCTGCGACGGCCCCTTCTACAGGGGGGCGGAGGAGCTGCTGGTGGTCGGCGGCGGCAACTCGGGGCTGGAGGAGGGGATGTTCCTCAGCCAGTTCGCCGATCGGATCCGGATCGTCGAGTTCGCCCCCGAGATGAAGGCCTCGCGGCTCCTCCAGGACAAGGTGCGCTCCAATCCCAAGTTCGCCGTCCACACCAACACCGAGGTGGTCGAGCTCCGGGGCCGGCCCAAGCTCGAGGAGGTGGTCGCCCGCGACCGGGCGAGCGGCGAGGAGTTCCACTGGCACCCGCGCGGAGCCTTCGTCTTCATCGGGCTCGACCCCAACGCCGCCTTCCTCAGGGGCACCGTGGAGCTGGACCGCTGGGGCTTCGTGGTCACCGACGGATACGCCACGTCGATGCCGGGTGTCTTCTGCGCCGGCGACGTCCGCGCGGGCTCCACCAAGCAGCTCGGCGCCGCGGTCGGCGAGGGGATCGCCGCCCTCCTGGAGATCCGGCGATTCCTGGAGCGGTCTCGCGAGATCGCCCCCCATATGGTCAACTCCTGAGCCTGGATCGGAGCTGCGGAGCGCCCCCCGGCTCGGAGCCTGGCGAGCCCACCCTCGAGGCTTCCGGCGCAGCCCAGACGGTTCGGCACAGCCCAGGTGGTTCGGCGCAGCCGAGCCGCTTCGGCGCACCTCCGGGTCGTTCGGCGCCTGTCATCAGCTCTCCAGCCAGTTGAGGACGTAGCTGTCCCTAACCAGGAGTGCGCCCTCGAGAGGGCGGCGGCTGTCGCGGGGCGCGTGGAGTGGGCCGGGGCGCGAGCCACCCACCGCGGTTCGGGTACCGTTCCGGTCGTGCGCAGCGTCCACCCCCTGGCCCCCCGCTGATGCTCGGGCTCCTCTTCGATCCGCGACCGGTGCGGCTCGCCGTCGCGGGGGCCCTGAGCCGGGTGGATCCGGTGCTGGCGCTGAGCGGCCGCGGGCCCCTTGGCCTCCGCCACCTGCCCGATCCGGACCCCCCGGGCCTCGACTGGGCCACCCTGGAGCCGGTCCTCACCGGCGTGTGCGGCAGCGACGTCACCGAGGCCACACTGCAGGCCGACCTGGACAACCCGCTCTCGGGGTTGGTCTCCTTCCCACATGTGATGGGCCACGAGATCGTGGCCCGGATCAGCGACCCGGCGAGCTCGGGCCTCGCGGCCGGAGAGCTGGTGGTGGTCAACCCCTGGCTCGGGTGCGCGCCGCGCGGCCTGCCCTCCTGCACCGCCTGTGCCGGCGGGCTGCTGCCGCTCTGCGCCCACCAGGGTGAGCCGATCCCGGGAGTGGCGGGCAGCGGCATCCACACCGGCAACATCCGCGGCCTGCCCGGAGGGATGGGGACCCGGATGGTCGCTCACCGCTCCCAGCTGCACCGGCTGCCCGACGGGCTCCAGCCCCGTGCCGGGGTGCTCGCCGACCCGCTGGCGGTGGGGGTCCACGCCACCGATCAGGCCCTGGCCGGCGAGCGGGTGGCCGGCGGCGATCTCGTCGTCGTCCTCGGCGCTGGCACGATCGGATTGGGGGTCGCCGCCTCTCTCCGCCGGCGCCGCGCCGGTCGGGTGATGGTGAGCGCGGCCTGGCCGTATCAGCCCCCCCTGGTGGCGGCGCTGGGCGCGGAGGCCATCTCCCACCATCCGCGCGCCGTGGTCGACCGGGTCGCCGAGGCCACCGGGGGCCGTCTCAGCCGGCCGTGGCGCGGCCTCCCCTGGCTCCTCTCCGGCGGGGCGGCGGCGGTGATCGACGCGGTGGGCAGCACCGCCACCGCCGAGCTGGCGCTGGCCATCGTCCGCCCGGGGGGGACGGTGGTGCGGGTCGGGGTGGGCCGCGCCCGGCGCAGCCAGGCGACCCTCACCTACTTCAAGGAGGTCACCGTGGTGGGGTCCAACGGCTACCGCCGCCAGGATCTCGACACCGCGCTCACCATGCTCGCCGCGGAGGATCTCCCCTGGCCGGGCTGGCTGACACACCGTTTCCCGCTCACCGAGTGGCGCAGCGCGTTCCGCACCGCCGCCCGGCCGCAGCTGCATGCGGCGGTCAAGGTCACCATCGCCATCCATCCCGCCGCCGAGCCGAGGGCGTAGGCTCACCGCGTGTCGAGAGCGCCGGCTCGCGCGCGGGCCCGCTTGGGCGCCACGGCCGGCCGGAGCGTGAACCTGGGAGACCGTCATGCAGGAATGGACAGGGGTCGCCGGCAAGCGGGTGATCATCACCGGGGCGACCCGCGGCATCGGGCTGGCCGCCGCCTGCGAGCTCGCCCGCCGGGGCGCGCGCCTCTCCATCGTCGCCCGCAGCGAGTCGCGGGCCAGGGCCGCGGTGAGCCAGATCACCGCCGCGGGCGGGGCCGGCACCGAGGTCGAGGTTCTCGATGCGGATCTCAGCTCGCAGGCGTCGGTTCGCGCGCTGGCGGCGACGATCCTGGCCGGCCATCCCAGGATCGACGTCCTCATCAACAACGCGGGGGCCATCTACGGTTCCCGGCAGCTCACCGTCGACGGCCTGGAGCTCACCTGGGCGGTCAACCACCTCGCCCCCTTCCTGCTGACCAACCTGCTGATGGAGCGCGTCCGGGCCAGCGCCCCCGCCCGGATCGTCACCACCAGCTCCGGCGCCCACCACGGCGCCCACGTCCCCTTCGACGACCTGAACGCGGAGAGTGGGTACCGGGGGTGGGGATTCGGCCGCTATGGGGAGACCAAGCTGGCCAACATCCTCTTCACCGTTGAGCTGGCCCGGAGGCTGGAGGGGACGGGCGTGACCGCGAACTGCTTCCACCCCGGCTTCGTGGCCAGCGGCTTCAACCGCAACAACGGGGGGTTCACGGCCTTCGGCATGAGCCTCGCCCGGCCCTTCGCCCGCAGCCCGGAGAAGGGCGCCGACACGCTGGTCTGGCTCGCCGACTCGCCCGAGGTCTCCTCGGAGAGCGGCGGGTACTTCGCCAATCGCCGCAGGAAGACGCCGAGCGCCGCAGCCCAGGACGCGGCGGCCGCCCGGCGGCTGTGGGAGGTCAGCGAGGAGCAGACGGGAGCGAGGGCGGCAACCGCTCCCTGACAATCCGCCCATGACGATGCGACGGCCGGGCTGGGCACGGTCGCTGGCGGGCGAGACCGCCGCCCTGCGACTCCGCCTGGCGGCACGGCGCCCATCTCCCGCGCCGGCGCCCGATCCGGGCGCGGTGAGGGTCACGGTGCGGGACCCCGCGGCCGTCGACCTCAGACGCCGCCCACCCCTCTGCAAGCTCTGCGAGCTGGAGGACTGGCGGGACCCGCGGCGGGTCGCGGCGCTGCGGCGCTGCCTCCCCTACCTCAGCGCGGCCTCGGCGGACTTCCCCCGGGGGATGGAGCACCGCAAGCACTGGGAGTTCGCCCAGCTGCTGGCGGGCATCGAGGAGCTCGCCGCGCTCCGCGAGGACGGCCTGGTGATCTCGGTGGGGGCGGGCCACGAGGAGCCCGTCTACGAGCTGACCAACCACGCGCGCTGGGTGTTCGCGACCGACGTCTACGGCGGGGGGCGGTTCCGGTCCCTCGAGGGGGATGGCCGGATGCTGGTCGACCCCGATCGCTTCGCCCGGCTCCCGTACCGGAGGGACCGGCTGGTGGTGCAGTGGATGGACGGCCTCGATCTCCACCACGAGGACGGCACCTTCGACGTCGCCTTCTCACTCAGCTCCATCGAGCACTTCGGGGGCGTCGACGCCGCCCGGGCGGCGCTGCGGGAGATGGCGAGGGTGGTGCGTCCCGGTGGCATCGTCGCGGTCGCCACCGAGTGCGTGGTGAACGGTGTCGCCGGCCACAGCGGACGCGGTCTCGCCCTCTTCACCCCCTCCGAGATCACCGGGCTGGCCGCCGCCTGCTCCGACCTCGACCTGGTGGAACCGATCGATTTCGGGATCAGCCCCGCCACCATGGGCAAGGTCAAGCCGCTCTCCGAGGCCCTGATCGAGGCGAGGCGCGGCGTCACCGACTACCCCGGCATCGTCTTCGAACACCGCCGCCGGCAGTTCACCTCGGTCTTCCTCTTCTTGCGGAAACGCGTCGGGGAGGGCTGAGGCAGAGGGTCCGGTCAGGTCCCGCCGAGCTCAGATCGGCTGGGCGAGGGGTTGAGCCCTGCCGGCGTCCTCCGCCAGCGGCTCGAGCCGGCCGTTCCCGACCCGCGACGGGGCATCCGGCACGCCGGTCAGCGCGTCCAGGTGGGGCGACCAGTGGTAGGTGCGATCGACCATCCAGAGCCGGTCGGTCCGGAGCGCCGCCGCCACGGCGGCCGGGCTCAGCGAGGCGATCCGCTCGCAGACGTGGATGGCGGCGTCGATCGCCTGCACCACCGCGGCGCCCCCACTGAGGGCCAGCCAGAGCGGGAGGGCGGCGTCGTTGACCAGGTCGATGGCGGCGTCGGGCAGATCATCGATGACCCCCTCCCGGTCGTAGCGATCCCAGCGGGCGATCACCAGCCGGTCCCAGAAGGCGAGGTGGGCGAAGACCGCGGAGGCGGTCCAGCCGCCGGGGAGCCGCGGGGTGATCTCACCGGCAAGCACCCCCGCCCCCACGGCACGGAGCCGCTCCAGCTCGGTGGCGTTGCGCTCGACGTGGGTGTCATGGGACTCAGGCATCGGACGGATGGTGGCAGATGGACCGGTGCATTTGATAGCTACGGCGGAGCTTTCCGGGGCTCGTGCGGCAGTTCTCCCCCCGCAGATGCTTCGTGACGAATATTTCGCCACGAAATGTCCTGCCGGGCGCGAAGGGGCGCAGCACCCCGGTGGCCGGATCCCGCGAGCGCCCTGGGCAGCGGCACTGAGAGAATCGAGACGTCCCACCCACGCTCCGGAGCCCCGCGCTTGAAGAGCCAGCATCCCGCCGCCGGCACGGCCGAATGGGGCCGCCTCCAGGAGGTGCCGCGGGGCCGGGCCCCCTGGCGTCAGTGGGGGCCCTACCTCAGCGAGCGGGGCTGGGGGACGGTCCGGGAGGACTACAGCGCCGACGCCGACGCCTGGAGATTCTTCCCCTTCGACCACGCCCGCTCGCGCGCCTACCGATGGAACGAGGACGGCCTGGGCGGCATCTGCGACGACCGGCAGACGCTCTGCCTCGCCTTCGCCTTCTGGAACGGGGCGGATCCCTTCCTCAAGGAGCGGATCTTCGGCCTCGACGGTCACCAGGGCAACCACGGGGAGGACGCCAAGGAGTACTGGTGGTACCTGGACTCAACCCCCACCCACTCGTGGATGCGCTGGCGGTACATGTACCCGCAGTCCCGGTTCCCCTACGAGGGGCTGGTCGAGGGGAACGCGCGCCGGGGCCGCCTGGATCCCGAGTACGAGCTGGTCGACACCGGGGTATTCACCGCCGGGCGGTGCTTCGAGATCACCGCCGACTACGCCAAGGCGGCCCCCGAGGACATCCTGATCGAGCTCTCGGTGCGCAACCTGGGGCCGGAGACGGCCGACCTCGATCTGCTTCCCACCCTCTGGTTCCGCAACACCTGGTCGTGGGACGACGGCCACCACCGACCTGAGATCAGCGCCGAGGGCGGCAGCCTGCGGGCATCCCACCACGTCCTCGGCCGCCGCCGGCTCGACGGTCTGCCCGGCGCCCAGCCGCTCTTCTGCGACAACGAGACCAACACGCGCCGTCTCTGGGGGGGCGACGGGCCTGCGTACCCCAAGGACGGCATCAACGACCACGTGATCGCGGGTCTGCCCACGGTTCATCCGGGAAAGCGGGGGACCAAGGCGGCGCTCTGGTACCGGCTGACCATCGCCCCCGGCGAGACCGGGTCGCTGCGCCTGCGCCTCCACGGCGGCACCGGTCCCGCGGACCTGGGGGAGGGCTTCACCGCGATCATGGAGCAGCGCCGCCGTGAGGCGGACGAGTTCTACGCGGCGCTGACCCCGGCGGAGCGGAGCACCGACGAGGCGGCGGTGATGCGCCAGGCCTTCGCCGGGATGCTGTGGGGCAAGCAGTACTACCACTACGACGTCGAGCGCTGGCTGGACGGCGACCCGGCATTCCCTCCCCCTCCGGCGTCGCGCCGCGCGGGTCGCAACCACGACTGGCGTCACCTCGACAACCGTGACGTCATCTCCATGCCCGACAAATGGGAGTACCCGTGGTACGCCTCGTGGGACCTGGCCTTCCACTGCGTGTCGCTGGCACACGTCGACCCATCGTTCGCCAAGAGCCAATTGATCCTCATCTGCCGGGAGTGGTACATGCACCCGAACGGCCAGCTACCCGCCTACGAGTGGGACCTATCGGACGTGAATCCCCCGGTCCACGCCTGGGCGGCGCTGCGCGTCTTCGAGATCGCGGGCGACCGCGACTACGACTTCCTGGAGCGGGTCTTCCACAAGCTGATCATCAACTTCACCTGGTGGGTGAACCGCAAGGACGCGGAGGGGCGCAACATCTTCGCGGGCGGGTTCCTGGGGTTGGACAACATCGGCCCCTTCGACCGCTCCGCGCCGCCGCCGGTGGCGGGGAGGCTGGAGCAATCGGACGGCACCGCCTGGATGGCGATGTACTGCCTGGGCCTGCTGGAGATCGCGCTCACCCTGGCCGACCACGACGACACCTACGAGGACGTCGCCACCAAGTTCTTCGAGCACTTCACGCTGATCGCGGTGGCGATGAATCGCCAGGGGCTCTGGGACGAGACCGACGGCTTCTACTACGACACCATCCACGGGGACGACGGCACCGACACCCCGATCCGGGTGCGCTCGATGGTCGGCCTGGTCCCGCTGATGGCGGTCACCGTGCTGGAGCCCGCGGTGCTCGCCAAGCTCGACGACTTCCGCGCCCGGATGGCGTGGTACACCCACAACAAGCCGGAGGTGCAGAGCGTGGTCGAGCACACCCACGCCCCCGGCCACCGCGACCGCCAGCTGCTCTCCATCGTCCATCCCGAGAAGCTGCGCCGTCTGCTCACCCGCGTGCTGGACGAGGCTGAGTTCCTCAGCCCTCACGGGCTCCGCTCGGTGTCCCGGTATCACGCCGAGCACCCCTTCGTGCTGAGCTTCCCGGGCGGCCGGGTGGCCCGGGTCGACTACGAGCCGGCGGAGTCGCGCACCGGCCTCTTCGGTGGCAACTCGAACTGGCGGGGACCGGTGTGGTTTCCGCTCAACCACCTGGTGGTTCAGGGATTGCGCCGTTTCCACGCCTACCTCGGGGACCAGTTCACCGTCGAGTGCCCGGTGGGATCAGGGCGGCAGCTCCATCTCGGGGCGGTCGCCGACGAGATCTGCGCGCGGCTGGTCTCGATCTTCCGCGACCAGGACGGGCGGCGGCCGGTCTTCGGCGGCAACGAGCTGTTCCAGGGCGACCCGGCCTGGCACGACCTGCTGCCCTTCCACGAGTACTTCCACGGCGACGACGGCAGCGGCCTCGGGGCGTCCCACCAGACCGGCTGGACCGGGCTGGTGGCGGACATGCTGGCGGCGCCGTAGCGGTGGGCCGGGGAGACGCGCAGCTCCAGGGGATCACGTGCTTCCATCTCCACCACCGGGCCGCCGAGGGCGTGGCCCTCCGGTCCGGTGCCGGACCGGTTGCAGGCGGGCGGAGCCCGGTCTCCCCGGCGCCGCGGAGGATGAGCGGGTGAGCCGCCGGGCCCTGGCCCTGTTCGTCGTCATGTGCGTCATCTGGGGGATCCCCTACCTCTTCATCAAGGTCGCGGTCTCGGGCATGACGCCGGCGAGCCTCGTCTTCCTCCGGACCGGGATCGGGGCCGTCCTGCTGGTCCCGTTGGCGGCCGCGCGGCGCGAGCTGCGGCCGGTCCTCCCCGCCTGGCGCTGGGTGATCGCCTACACGGTGGCCGAGCTGGGCATCCCGTGGTTCCTGCTCTCCAGCGCGGAGACCCGGCTGACCAGCTCGCTGAGCGGGCTGCTGGTCGCGGCCGTCCCGCTGATCGGGGCGGTGCTGGCCTGGGTCACCCGCAGCGAGCACCAGCTCGACCGCCGGCGGCTGGCGGGCCTCGGCCTCGGGCTGATGGGGGTCGCCGTCCTGCTCGGCTTCGACATCTCGACCCGCGACCTCGGGGCCGTGGCCGAGGTCGGCCTCTGCGCGGTCGGCTACGCGGTGGGGCCGATGATCATCTCCCGGAAGCTCTCCCACCTTCCCTCCATCGGCGTGGTGGCGGCATCGCTCACCCTGGCGGCGGTGGCCTACGCCCCCCTGGGGATCGCCCAGCTCGCCGGCGGCCACCCCACCCCGCGCGCGCTCGCCTCCGCCGCGGCGCTCGGGGTGGTGTGCACCGCGCTCGCCTTCGTCCTCTTCTTCGCCCTGATCGCCGAGATCGGGCCGGTCCGGTCGACGGTGATCACCTACTTCAACCCCGCGGTGGCGCTGGTGCTGGGCGTGACCATCCTCGGCGAGCCCTTGCGGATCGGCGCCCTGCTGGGTTTCGCCCTGATCCTGGCCGGGTCGATCCTGGCCACCCGGCGGGCGCCCGGGACGGCGTCACCGGCCGCGGAGGGCGCCCGTGCGGTTGCCGCCGGCGGGGTGGGGCTCGGCGACGCCGGCGCCGAGCCCGCGGAGCTGCGCTGACTGCGCGTCCCACCGGGCGGCCGCAGCCACCCGATCGGCCGGTCAGGGCGGCGCCGACCCGGGCGCGAACCGCGTGCTACGCTCCCAGGGTCCCGGGGTGCCCCGATTGGCTGAGATCACACCCGAGAACCTGATCTGGGTAATGCCAGCGTAGGGAGGGCTGCGATGACGGTGGCGCGCTGTCTCACCATCGCCACCTCGGATTCCGGCGGCGGCGCCGGGATCCAGGCCGACCTCAAGGCGTTCGCCGCCGCCGGCTGCCACGGGATGTCGGCCCTGGTCGCGCTCACCGCCCAGAGCACGGTCGGGGTGCGGGCGATCCACGAGCTGCCCGCCTCGTTCATCCTGGCCCAGCTCGACGCCGTGGGGGAGGACATCGGGGTGGATGCGGCCAAGACCGGCATGCTCTTCTCGGCCCCGATCATCGAGGCCGTCGCCGGCTGGCTCGAGCCGACCCGCTTCCCGCTGGTGGTCGACCCGGTGATGGTGGCGTCGTCGGGAGCCCGCCTGCTCCGCGAGGACGCCGTCTCCACCCTGGTGCGGCGCCTCTTCCCGCGCGCCACCGTGATCACCCCCAACCTCCCCGAGGCCGAGGCCCTGACCGGCCGTCGGGGCAGCCGGCGGGAGCTCGCCGAGCGCCTCCACGAGATGGGGGCCCCCGCGGTGCTGGTCACCGGGGGCCACGGCGACCAGGCGGTCGACCACCTCTTCGATGGCCGCGAGCACCACGAGATCCCGGTGGTCCGTCATCGGGTCCCGGCCACCCACGGGGCCGGCTGCACCCACTCCGCCACCCTCTGTGCGCGGCTGGCGCTCGGCGACGACCTGCTCAGCGCGGCCCGGACCGCGGCCCGGGTGGCGGCGGAGGCCGTGGCGCATGGTCTGGTCGAGATCGGCCGCGGCGACGGCCCCGTCAACGTGCTCCACCGGGCCTTCACGGCGCCGGCCTCCCCCGCCGCCGACCACGCGTCCACCCCAGCCCCTCTCTCGGAGTGATCCCCATGCCCGCAGCAGCCCCCGGTTTCTCCCCGGCCGCCTCGCTCACCGCCATCCGCGCCGGCCATCCCCTGGTCCACCAGATCACCAACTACGTGGTCATGAACGAGACGGCCAACATCACGCTGGCCCTGGGCGCCTCTCCGGTGATGGCGCACGCGCTCGACGAGGTGGAGGAGATGGTCGCGATGGCGGGCGCGCTGGTGCTCAACATCGGCACCCTCTCCCCGGAGTGGGTGGAGGCGATGGTGAGGGCCGGCCGCGCCGCCAACCGGGGCGGGACCCCGGTGGTGCTCGACCCGGTGGGTGTCGGAGCCACCCGGATGCGAACCGCCGCGGCGCGCCGCATCCTGGCCGAGGTCGCGGTGGCCATCGTGCGGGGCAATGCGGCCGAGGTCTCGGCCCTCGTCGGTGAGGCGGCGGAGATCCGCGGGGTCGACTCGGTCTCCGCCGGCGATCCCCGGCGTCTGGCGCTGACCGCGGCGGACGCCCTCGGATGCACGGTCGCGGTCACCGGCCCGGTCGATCACATCGCCGGTCAGCGGGGGGGCACGGCGGTGAGCAACGGGGTGGCCCTGCTCGGCCAGGTGACCGGGACTGGGTGCATGGCGACCGCCCTCTGCGGATGCTTCGCCGCGGTCAACCCCGAGGATCCGCTCCGCGCCGCGACCGAGGCCCTGGCGGCCTACGGGGTCGCCGCCGAGCACGCCGCGGTGGGCGCCCGCGGGCCGGGCAGCTTCCACGTCAACCTCTACGACGCGGTGGCGGCGCTCGACCCCGGGGTCCTCGACTCCGAGGCGCGCATCGAGTTCACCCCGGCGGGCGGAGCGGCGTGATCCTCCATGCCATCGTCGCCGACGCCGGCGCCGCGGCGTGGGCGGCGCGCAACGGCGCCTCGGTGGTCCAGCTCCGTCTCAAGGACACACCCACGGCGCGGCGGGTGCAGGTGGGCCGCCAGGCGATCGCCGGGGTGCGGGACCTCGCGATGATCGTGATCAACGACGACCTGGAGGCAGCGCGGGCGCTGGGAGTGGCCGTGCACCTCGGCCAGGACGACCCGGGGGCGGAGAGCGCCCGGGGGGCGGGGATCCCCTTCGGCCGCTCCGCGGGCAGCCTGGAGGAGGCCCGGGCGGCGGAGGCCGAGGGCGCCCTGTACATCGGGGCCGGCCCGGTCTGGGAGACCCCGAGCAAGCTGGACGCCGGACCCGCCATCGGGCTGGAGGGCCTGGGCGCCATCTGCCGCGCGGTGGGCATCCCGGTGGTCGCGATCGGCGGGGTGGACCTCACCAATGCCGCGGCCTGCATCACGGCCGGTGCCGCCGGGGTGGCGGTGATCCGTGCGGTGACCGAGCTGCCCCGGCTCCGGGCGGCGCTCGACGCGGCCGTCGAGGAGGCCGGGGCCGGAGGACGGGAGAGGTGAGCCGCCGCCGAGGAAGGTCACGGTGACGGGGGCGCTCGGGACCCCGCCACGGGTCGCCGCTCCCGCGACCGCGGAGGCCGCCCTCCCGGTGCGCGAGGGCGCCTACGGCGCCCGCGTGGCGGCCGTCGAGCCGGGCGGGATCGAGTACATCCCCGAATCGGAGCGGCACGGCCGTCCGCTCCACCTCTTCTGGATGTGGGCATCGCCCAACCTGGAGTTCGCCACCGTCTACGTCGGCGTGCTCCCGGTCGTGCTCTTCGGGGGCGGCTTCTGGCCGACCGCCGTCGCCCTGCTGCTGGGCACCGCCCTCGGCTCGACGTTCCAGGGGCTGCTCTCGGTGATGGGGCCGCGGCTCGGGGTGGCACAGATGGTGGAGAGCCGGGCCGCATTCGGTTTCGTCGGCAACCTGCTTCCCGCGGGGCTCCAGGTGCTGACCGCGGGCGCCGGCTGGGTGGCCGTCAACAGCGTGAGCGGCGCCTTCGCCCTGCACACCTTCTGCGCCGCCGTGGGGCTGCCGGTGCCGGGGCTGGTGCCGGCGCTCGGGATCGTCGTCGTGGTCGAGATCGTTGTCGCCTTCGCCGGCCACAACTTCATCCATGCCATCGAGCGCTCGGTCTTCCCATTCCTCGCCGTGGTCTTCGCCGCCTGCTGCGTGGTGATCTTCCTGCACGCGCGTCCCGGAACCGGCTTCGACACGGCCGCGGCGGCCGCGGGCGGTGGGCCGGTGGGGGCGTTCATGATCGCGGTCTTCTTCGCCTTCGCCTACGCCGCGAGCTGGAACCCGTATGCCTCCGACTACAGCCGGTATCTGCCCCGTGCCACCAGTCCGATCCGGGTGGCCATGGCGGCGGGGACGGGGCTGATGGTCGCCTGCGGGGTGCTGGAGGTCGCCGGCGCCGCGCTGGCGACGGTGGCGGGGACCCAGTGGGGGATCACCTCGATCCCCACCAGCCAGTTCGTCAGGCCGCTGCCCGAGGTGCTGGTGGTGATCGCCCCGCTCGCCATCTGCGTGGGCGCCATCTCGGCCAACGCCATCAACCTCTACAGCAGCGCGATGTCGTTCCTCAGCATGGGCATCCGGGTGGGCGCGCGGCTGCGCCGGGCGATCGCCGCGGTGGGCTTCGGGGTAATCGGCTTCGTGGTCGGCTGGCTGGTCGTCAACACCGGTCAGGTGGGGCCGGGAGGCACCGGCGGCTCGTACCAGAACTTCCTCTTCTTCAGCACCTACTGGATCGTCGCCTTCCTGGGGGTGGTGCTCACCGACTGGGCGATGCGCCGGGGCCGGCTCCGCACCCGGCTCGTCTTCGACCGGAGCCACCGCAACTGGCCGGGCGTGCTCGCCTTCCTGCTCGGCATCGCCGCCTGCGTCCCCTTCATGAACCAGTCCCTCTACGTGGGGGTGGTGGCCGGCCGCTATCCTCAGACCGGGGATCTCAGCTTCGTCGCCGGCTTCGCCGTCAGCGCCGCCGCCTACTGGCTGCTGACCCGGGGACGGGCTGCCGGCGAGAGCTTCGATTGACCATTTAGGAACGATCTCGGCCCCATTCCGACCCCTCCCCTCCGGCCCTCACCCCGGCGGGTGATAGCCGACGGGCGATGCGAAGGGGTACATTCCCAACCTTAATACTTGGCATCGGTGGGGATGTCCGCAGACGGCCCGACCACCGCTGCTCCGAGTTCGGGCTTCGCCGTGCAGGCTAGGAGGGTGAGATGACGTTGGGAAGACCATATCCTGGAAGTGAGGCGCGCGGGCGGCGCGGGCGCTGGCAGGCGATGCTGGGGGTCAGCCTGCTGGCCGTCGTCGCCGCCGCCTGTGGGAGCACCAGCGGCACGTCGTCGTCGTCCTCGTCCAGCCTGGCCAGCAGCCAGGTGCTGAAATTCCCCGCCTTCCAGAACCCGGGGACCTGGGACCCGGGTGAGGCGGACGCCGAGGTCGACACCGAGTTCATGCAGAACGTCTTCGACAACCTCTGGCGGTTCGACAACAACCTCAACATCGTCCCCGACATCGCCACGGCGGTCCCGACCTCGAGCAACGGCGGGATCTCCAGCGACGGGCTGACCTACACGGTGCACCTCAACCCGAACGCCACCTTCGACAACGGGGACAAGGTGACGGCCGAGGACGTGCTCTACTCCTGGGACCGGGCGGTCGCCCTCCAGGGCCCGTACTCCTCCAACCTCTCGGCGATCGCCGGCTTCGCAGCCGTGCAGTCGGCCGCCGGGTCGCCTCCGGCGAGCACCACGGGCAGCCCGCTGAACTTCCAGCAGAGCATCGAGGACGGGCTCTGGGGCTGCTTCCGGGGCAAGGGCACGGCGGGTGCCACCTGCAACTCCAGCCTGGAGATGAGCGGCCTCACCGCGCCTGACGGGCTCACCGGCGAGACCGTCCAGATCACCCTCGCCAGTGCCTGCGGCTGGTGCCTGGCGGCCTGGACCCTCGAGGGGACCACCGGGGCCATCGTCGACGAGAACGTCATCCACAACGACCCGGTCAACTGGTGGACCAAGCCCAGCAGCAAGACCGACGGCATGGTGGGAACGGGGGCCTTCTACCTCGCCTCCTTCATCCCCAAGCAGTCGATGGTCTTCAAGGCGGTCAAGGACTGGTGGGGCTCCCCGAAGCCGACGCTCACCGAGGTGGACGTCGACATCAAGGATCCCTCGGCCCTGGCCACCACCGTGGCGGCGTGGAAGCAGGGGAGCTACGGCATCATCGGGTACGGTGGTGACAGCGGCAACCTGGACTACCCGACCATCGAGAGCATCAAGAGCTCGTCCTTCGCCAAGGACCTGCTGACCCAGCCCAAGGGCCGGACCACGTGGCTGAGCTTCAACATCGGGTACCCGAAGACGGGAGGCCCGTTCGTCGGCGAGTCGGCTTCTGCGATCGGCCTGCGCAAGGCCTTCGACCTGGCGGTCGACAAGACCGGGCTGGCCAGCACCGTCTGCCATGACCTCCTCTGCACCGCGGCGACCGGAGGCCTGATCACCAAGGGGCTGATCGGCAACCTCGGCGACGGCCAGGACCCGCTGGCCGCCTACAACCCCACCGAGGCGAAGCAGCTGCTCAAGCAGTACGACCCCACCGGGGCCCTGACCGCCAACCTCACCTACTCCTACAACACCGGCGGGCTCAACGACCCGGTCGCCGAGTACCTCCAGAACGAGTGGCAGACGAACCTCGGCGTCCACGTCAACCTGAACCCGGTCGGGGACGCCTCTCAGTTCATCTCCAACCGCCTGGGCGGCCAGTACGTGATGTCGCGTGACGGCTGGCAGTTCGACTACAACAACCCCCAGGACTGGTACGCGAACCTCTGGGGCACCTTCGCCACCGCGGCGGGGGCGAACACCAGCGGCTTCGACGACCCGACCTACGACAGCATCCTGAACCAGGCCGACGCGGAGCCGATCTCTCAGGCGCTCCCGCTCTACAACCAGCTGGCCACCATCCTGCAGCAGGACGTGGTCTACATCCCCCTCTACTACTCGGTGGGCAACTTCCTGATCCAGCCATGGGTCAAGGGAGCCGGCTCGAACACCGGGTTCGACTACTACTGGGACCAGATCTCGATCCTCTCCCACTGAGAGGGCAGACCGGAAGCTGAGTTTCGGGACGCCCGGCGCGTGAGCCGGGCGTCCTCCTTCATCGGCGGGGAGGCCGTACCGAAAGGTGACCCGGGGAACGCTCGTCTACATCATCCAGCGGCTGGCGATCATCGCCCTCACCCTGCTGGTGGTCTCCTTCGTCGTCTTCGTGGTGGTGCACGCGCTTCCCGGCAATGCCTTCATCAGCCAGCGGGTCCACGGCAGGACGCTGCAGCTCCTCCTCCATGAGTACGGGCTCGACCAGCCGGTGCTGATCCAGTACTGGAACTTCCTGAAGGGGGCGATCCACGGCAACCTCGGGGTCTCCCTCTACATCCGGGGCGAGGCGGTGACCCCGCTGGTGCTCCGCGAGCTGAGCGTCAGCTGCGAGCTCGGGGGGGCGGCCCTGATCGTCACCATCGGCCTGGGGATGACCTTCGGCGTCCTCGCCGCCATCCGGCAGAACACCTGGGTCGACTACCTGCTCACCAGCCTGGCGGTGATCGGCTACACGGTGCCGAGCTTCGTGATCGCCGGGCTCGGGATCATGATCTTCGCCGACTTCCTCGGCAGCGTCACCGGCGGCGCCTTCGCCTACTCACCGGTGTGGACGGGCACCTACGGCACCATCGGAGAGCTCTGGCTGCCGGCGCTGTCGATCGGGCTCTACACCTCCGGCCAGATCACCCGCATCACCCGGGCCAGCATGCTCGAGGTCATCCAGCAGGACTACATCCGAACCGCCCGGGCCAAGGGGCTGCGCGAGCGGGTCATCACCGTCCGGCACGCCCTGCGCAACGCCCTGGTCCCGGTGATCAGCATCCTGGGCACCACCATCGTGGGCATCCTGGTCGGCGTGCTGGTGATCGAGAACATCTTCGGCATCCCCGGCCTGGGCAAGGAGTTCGTGGAGAGCATCCTCCAGCACGACTACAACGTGACGGTCGGCGTCTTCACCATCTTCGCGCTGCTCATCGGCCTGTCCAACCTGGCGGTCGACCTCATCTACACGGTGGTCGACCCGAGGATCAGGTACTGATGGCCACCACCATCACCCCCTGGTCGGAGTACGAGGGTGGCACCTTGGCCCGCCAGCAGGTCGGGCTCTGGCGGGACGGGCTGCGCCGGCTGCGCCGCAACCGGCTGGCGCTCGCCGCCATCATCTACCTCGGCCTGCTCGCCTGCGTCTGCCTGGTCTCGCTCTTCTGGACCCCGTACAACCCCAACCTGATCGGGGTCTGCCCCACCTACGCCCTCCCCGGCACCCCCGGCCATCCGCTCGGCTGCGACGACCTGGGGCGCGACCTGCTCAGCCGGCTGATGGTGGGCTCGCAGGTCTCCTTGGCGGTGGGCCTGATCACCGCGGCCATCGTCCTGGTCCTGGGCGTCAGCATCGGCCTCCTGATCGGCTACCTGCGGGGCGTCGCCGACGCCATCTTCGCCCTGATCATCAACGTCTTCTACGGCGTCCCCCCGCTGATGATCGCCATCGTCCTCTACGTCCTGCTGGGCCCGGGGCTGATCAACATCATCATCGCCATCGCGGCCAGCACGTGGATGGACATGGCCCGACTGGTGAGGGGGCAGACCCTGAGCATCCGTGAGCGCGAGTACATCGAGGCCGCCCGCGCCGGGGGCGCCCGCACCGGCAAGATCCTCTTCGGCCACATCTTCCCCAACGCCCTGGGGCCGATCATCGTGCAGACCACCTACGTCGTCCCCGCCGCCATCCTCACCTCGGCCTTCTTCAGCTTCCTGGGCTTCGGGGTGCCCGCCCCCCAGGCGGACTGGGGAGGGATGGCCAGCGAGGGGTTCTCCCCGCTGTTGGCGGGGTTCGACCCCTACATCCTGCTCTGGCCGGCCATCGCCCTCTCGGTCACCCTGCTGGCCTTCAACTTCTTCGGTGACGGCCTGCGCGACGCCTTCGACCCGAGGCAGCGACGCTGATGACGGGATCCATGAACCAACCGGTGCTCGAGGTGAAGGGGCTCTCCACATCGTTCTTCACCGACGACGGCGAGGTGAAGGCGGTCCGGGACGTCAGCTTCGACCTGGCCGCGGGGGAGACGCTCGGCATCGTCGGTGAGTCGGGGTGCGGCAAGAGCGTCACCGCCCTCTCCATCCTCGGCCTGGTGCCACGGCCGGGACGGGTGGTCGGCGGCGAGATCCTCTTCAAGGGCCGCGACCTGCTGAGCATCGACCGGGAGGAGCTCCGCCAGATCCGGGGCCGCGACATCGCCATGATCTTCCAGGACCCGCTCAGCTCGCTCAACCCGGTGCACCGCATCGGCGCCCAGGTCGAGGAGGCGATGCGGGCCCACGACAAGATCGCGTCCGCTGACGTGAGGCCACGCGGCCTGGACCTGCTGCGGCAGGTGCATGTGCCCGACGCCAGCCGGCGCGTCCGCAACTACCCCCACCAGTTCTCGGGAGGGATGCGCCAGCGCGTGATGATCGCCATGGGCCTCTCCAACCGCCCCGAGATCCTGATCGCGGACGAGCCGACCACCGCCCTCGACGTGACCGTGCAGGCGCAGATCCTCCAGCTCCTGCGCGACCTCAACCGCGACCTCGGCACCTCGATCATCCTCATCACCCACAACCTCGGGGTGGTCGCCGGGCTCTGCAGCCGGGTCGTGGTGATGTACGCGGGCGAGATCGTGGAGCAGGGAACCACCGAGCAGATCTTCGACGCCCCGCAGCACCCGTACACCTGGGCCCTGCTCCGCTCCCTGCCCCGGGTCGACGCCGACCGGCATGAGCGGCTCCGCTCCATCGAGGGCCTGCCGCCCGACCTCATCGCCCCCCCCACGGGCTGCAAGTTCAATCCCCGCTGCCCCTTCCGCCTGGAGCGCTGCTTCAGTGAGGCCCCCGAGCTGAAGCCGGTCGGGGATGGCCAGGTCGCCGCCTGCTGGGTGACCATGAAGCGGGCGTATGCGGAGATGGGAGCGGCCTCGCTGCTCGACACCAGGGCGGGCGCCGCCAGCGGGGTGCGGCCGCCGCTCCTCCCCCTCCCCCTCGCCATCACCCGCGGGCCGCAGCCCGCCGGGCCGGAGCCCCTCGAGCGTGAGTAGCAGCCCGTCGACCGAGCCGTTGACCGGCAGCCGTCCGGAGCCGTCGGGCGAGCCGCTGCTCCGCGTCGTCGACGTGGTGAAGAACTTCAACGTGGGGGTCGGCACCGTCTGCAGAGCGGTCGACGGGGTGAGCTTCGAGATCCGGGCCGGCGAGACGGTGGGCCTGGTGGGCGAGTCCGGATGCGGGAAGTCGACGCTCGCCCGGGTGCTCACGCGGCTCACCCCGGCGACGTCCGGGCAGGTGATCTTCGAGGGTGTCGACCTCACCGGGCTGCACGGAGAGGCGCTGCGCCAGCAGCGCAAGCAGCTCCAGATGATCTTCCAGGATCCCTTCGCCTCGCTGGACCCCCGGATGACGGTCGGCGACATCATCGCCGAGCCCCTCACCAACTTCAAGGTCGTGCGCGGCAAGGAGAAGGACGCCCGGGTCCAGGAGCTGCTCCGGGTGGTGGGCCTGAACCCCTACTTCAACAACCGCTACCCGCACGAGTTCAGCGGCGGCCAGCGGCAGCGCATCGGCATCGCCCGGGCCCTGGCCCTCAACCCCAGGCTGATCATCTGCGACGAGCCCGTCTCCGCCCTCGACGTCTCGATCCAGGCTCAGATCATCAACCTGCTCGAGGACCTCCAGGCCGAGTTCAACCTCACCTACCTCTTCATCGCTCACGACCTCTCGGTGGTGCGCCACATCAGTCAGCGGGTGCTGGTGATGTACCTGGGGAAGATCGTGGAGATCGCGCCCAGCGACGACCTCTACTCGACCCAGTTCCACCCCTACACCAAGGCGCTCCTCTCGGCCGTACCGGTGCCCGACCCTCGCGTCGAGTCGCAGCGACGGCTGGTCGAGCTGACCGGCGAGATCCCCTCGCCCCTGCACCCGCCCTCGGGCTGCCGCTTCCACACCCGGTGCCCGATCGCGCAGGTCCCGGGCATCTGCAGCGACGAGGAGCCGGCGCTCGAGGAGAAGGCGGCCGGGCATCTCGCCGCCTGCCACTTCGCGACCCAGGTGGGGACCGCGCTGGGCTGAAGCCGACCGGCGACGACCGGCGACCGGCCGCGAGCCGTACAGTGCGGGGAGTGCGCCCGCCCGTTCGTCCTCTCCGTTCGCAGCCGGCCGTCTCCGCCGGGGCCGATGCGCGCCCGGGAGCCGCCGTCAGGATGCCCACGCCCGTGCCGGTGGGGCAGTAGGTGGCGGAGCGGATGGACCACGAGGCGGCGCTGGCGTTCATCCGCGACCACCGGCGCGGCGTGCTCGCCACCCACCGGCGCGACGGGGGCCTGCAGATGTCCCCGGTGGTCGCCACCGTCGACGCCGGGCAGCGGGTGGTCATCAGCAGCCGCGAGGGAGCGATGAAGACGCTCAATCTCCGCCGCGACCCCCGCGCCACCCTCTGCTCATTCACCGACCGCTTCTTCGGCGAATGGCACACCGTCGAGGGGACGGTCGAGATCGTCAGCCTCCCCGAGGCGATGGAGCCGCTGGTCGACTACTACCACCGCACCGCGGGCGAGCACCCCGACTGGGAGGATTACCGGCACGCCATGGAGCGTGAGCACCGGGTGCTGCTGCGCCTCAGCGTGGAGCGCAGCGGCCCCTCCCGGAGCGGCTGACCGGGATCCGTCCCCGCGCTCGCGACGGCGCCGCCCGGATAACGCGGCAGTCGTATCGGATGCGGCGCCCGAGGCGAATGTCCATCATTTCAGCCGTAGACAGGCTGATCTATGCCGAATATCGGCCGGATCGGTGCAGATCCGGAGGGGCTTCCCCCGCCGCCGGTGGTTGAGGCGCCGGCCCGCGCAGATCACCGTGACGGCACCTGCGCAGATGGCGCACAGCGGCTCGGACCGCGCGCCGCCAGGGGCCTCTCGGGCGGTGACAAGCCGAGCAGAATTGTGCTCAAGTTGTGCGCTCTGGCGACAATACAGTACAAAAGCGTGACGCCCGGTCCGAGCGGGGACGGCCGACTACGATGTCCGCAATGGACGAGAACCACGCCGCCAACGGTGGACCCAGGACAGAGACTCCGGCTCCCGCGGGGGCCGTCGCGGAGGCCCGCCCGGCGGCGGAGAGGTTCGCCGGCTGGGCCCCCGGAGCCCACGGGGCCATCCCGGTCTTCCCGCGCGGCACCGCCCTCTTCGAGGGGATCCCGGCGCCCGCCATCGTGATCGAGGCGCTCGCGCCGGTGATCGGCGACGGGGCCCTGGTCAGCCGGGTATCCGGGTCCGTTGGGATCATCCTGATCAAGGAGGCGGCCCTCTTCGAGGTCTACGCCTTCGAGGGCGGCAAGCGGTTGGAGGGCCAGCGGGCGCTGCAGCAGATCTCGGAGTGGAGCGACGCCACGGTGAGCGCATACCAGCTGGCTCGCAACGTGGTGGCCGCCGCCCCGTGCCTCTTCCGGGGCGCCCCCTGCCACGAGGATCTCCGCCTCGAGTGGACCGATTGGAAGGGCCTTCTCGCCGACCTCTGCGGCCGCGGCGGTCTCTTCGTGGTGGAGTTCGACACGCCGATGGGCCGCGGGGTCACCATGATCCTGGACGGCCGGCGGGTGGCGACCTACACCGAGTCCCATCTCGAGCTCGGCCCGGAGGGTCTGCTGGATCCCCTCGCCGCCACCCGGCGCGGGACCATCTGGGTTCGCCGCGAGCCGGCGAGCCCGGCGCCGGCGGTGAAGCCGATCAGCCGCTCGTCCGGCATCGCACCGAAGACACCCGATCCGGCCTGGGCAGCCCTGGTGGCGGCGAGGCCGGCAGCAGCTCCCCGCCCGTCCACCCCGCTCAGCGTCGGGGCCGGCTGGTCGACGACCGCGCCGCCCGGGCCCGCGACCACCGGGGCGGCGCGCGTCCCGAGCCCAACTGCCGCTCCGCCGCCCGCACCCAGCCCCCGCCCTCCAGCCCCCCAGCCCGAGCCCTTCGATCCCTTCGCGCTGCTCGAGAACGCGGAGGACCGCTCCCGCCCGGCGCCACCGGTCGCCTCGCTCTCGGTCGCCGAGGTGGCCAGCGCACTGAAGCTGCTGGCGCGGCAGCACCTCCTGCGGGCGTCCCCCCGGGTGGAGGCCATGGTCGACGACGCGGTCGCCCAGCGCGTCTCGCTGGGGATCCTCGTGGACGAGGTCCGCGGCCTGGTGATCCGCGGGGTGACGTCGGTGACCCTCGCCCACCTGGCCGACGAGATGGACGCGGTGGTCCCCGCCCAGCACCGCTGACCCCCGGCGTTCCAGCCGGTCCAGAGGGCGGGGCCATCTCCCCACCTCATGGGGCACGGCTCCGGGTCAGCCGCCGTCCGCGGGTCAGCCGGCCGGCGGGGTCTCCCCGCGACCGTCCAGCTCCTGCCGCGCCATCCGCAGGCGCTCCGCGCTCTTCTCCCTGCCGATGAAGGCCATGGCGTCGAACACCGGGAGCCCGGCGGGGTGGCCGAGGATGGCGATGTAGAGGACCCGGAACCCGTCGCGCGCCTTGACCCCGCGGGCCTCGAGCAGCCCGGTGAGGCGCAGCCGCATCGCCTCGAGATCGTCCAGCCCTCCCGCCTCCACCTCGGCGACGGCGGCGTCGAGAAGTGCCCCGGCGGTCTCGGGGTCCACCTTGCGCGGGGGGAAGACGAGGTCGGGGTCCCAGGGCGCGGGCCCGAGCAGGGGCTCGGCGAGCGCGACCGCATCGCCCAGGGTGATCATCCGCTCGCGCAGGAGCGGCACCAGCCTCTGCCGCGCCTCGATGCTCGTCCCCGGCAGGTGGAACTCGAGCGCCGCCACCAGCGCCCCGGCGTCCATCCGGCGGATGTGGAGACCGTTGAGGGAGTCGAGGCGATGCGCGTCGAAGACGGCGGGCGAGGATTGCACCCGATCCAGTGAGAAGGCGGCGATCAGCTCCTCACGGCTGAAGACCTCCTGCTCGGTGCCGCTGGACCAGCCCAGCAGGGCCATGGCGTTGATCAGCGCCTCGGGCAGGTACCCCATCTCCGCGTACTCCAGGACGGTGCGAGCACCGCGCCGCTTGGAGAGCTTCTGGCGGGACTCGTCGAGGACGTTGGGGGCGTGGCAGAAGCGGGGCGGCTCCCAGCCCAGGGCGGCGTAGATGGCGAGGTGCTTGGGCGTCGAGGGGATCCACTCGTCGGAGCGGATCACGTGGCTGATCTCCATCAGGTGGTCGTCGACGACGACCGCCAGGTGGTAGGTGGGGAAGCCGTCCGATTTGAGCAGCACCTGGTCGTCGATGTCGGCGTTGTCATAGCGGATGAGGCCGTGGACGACGTCGTCCCACTCGGACGTCCCGGCCGGCATGCGCAGCCGGAGCACCGCCGCCATCCCGCTCGCGCGCTCCGCCGCGACCTGGTCCTGCCGGCCCAGGCAGCGACGGTCGTAGCGGGGCGGCTGGTGCAGGCGCTGCTGCTCCGCGCGCATCTCGGCGAGACGCTCGGGGGCACAGGTGCACCAGTACGCAGCCCCCGATTCGACCAGCCTGCGGGCGTGCTCGGCGTAGAGATCGAGGCGCAGCGATTGAATGTAAGGGCCGTGCGGGCCGTCCACCTCGGGGCCCTCGTCCCAGTTCAGCTCCAGCCAGTGAAGGGTCTCCAGGATGGCGGCCTCGCTCTCGGGCACGTAGCGTCCCTGGTCGGTGTCCTCGATGCGGAGCACGAAGCTTCCGCCCGATGAGCGGGCGGCGAGCCACGCGAAGAGTGCGGTGCGGACGTTGCCGAGGTGGAGGAATCCGGTGGGCGAGGGGGCGAACCGGGTCCGGATGGGAGCCACCAGGCGGGCTCAGCGCTGCGCGAAGAAGAGGACGAAGAGGGCGGTCCAGATCAGCAGCACGGCCACCAGGATGGCGGCGTCCAACCCTGAGGCCCTGAACCCAACCGGGCGCGGCGCGCCACCACCACGCCGCGAGCCGTCCACCGGGACGCCGCCGTCACCGGGTCGGCGGTCGCCCATCCCCCAGGCGGGGGGAAGCGGCGCGACGGCGCGCGGGGCGACCGGGGAGGCCTCGTCGGGGACGGGCATCTGACCTCCGACTCTGGGCGGTGACAAGATCCGACCGAGTATAGCCGGGCCCGGAGTGCCGGCCCCGAGTACACTCGCGGGCCATGGCGCCGCCGCCGAACCACGCGCCGGCGGCCTCGGCGCCGGCGGGCGGATGGGCCGGCATCCGGCGCCGTGCGGGCGTGCTGCGCATCGTCCTTCCCCCGTTCGCCGCCAGCAAGCTGATCGGCGTCCTGGTGCCGATGCTGACGGTCTGGGTTCGGGGTCCCGGGGCCGGCCTGCCCCCCGCCTCGACCCTGCTGCAGCCCTTCGCGCTCTGGGACGGCGGCGCGTTCACCGAGATCGCCCAGCAGGGGTACCCGAGCGGCCCGCTCGACCTGGCGGCCGGAGCCACCGGGCACCTCTGGGCATACTTCCCCGGCTACCCCCTGCTGGTGCACCTGCTCGGCTACCTGGTCCCGAGCACCATCGCCGCCGGCATCGTGGTGAGCGCCGCCGCCGAGCTGATCGCCCTGGTTTTCCTGGCCGACCTGATCCTGCTCGAGCGCGACGACGAGGCGTCGGCCCGTTTCGCCTGCTGGGCCCTGGCGGTCTTCCCGTATGCGGTCTACCTGACCGCCGTCTATTCGGAGAGCGCATTCCTGGCCGCCGCCACCGCCTCCCTCTACTACATGCGCCGGGGCCGTGACGGCCGCGCCTCGATCGCCGCGGCGATCGCCATGCTGGTGCGGGTCACCGGGGTCGCGCTCATCCCCGCGCTGGTCGTCGACCATCTGGTCCGCCGCCGTGGACGCCCCGGGCGCGGCCTCGTCGCCATCCTCTCCACCCCACTCGCCCCGCTGCTCTTCGTCGCCTATGCGTGGCTCTCGACGGGCGACCCTCTCGCCTACCTCCATGCGGAGCGCTCGGCCTCCTTCAACCGCCTCTTCGCCTGGCCGTGGGACGGGGCCCGGGCCACCTTCGCGTCGTTCACCGGAGGCACCGGGGGCAACAGCTTCGTCTTCGGCATGGAGCTGCTCTTCGGGATCGCCGGGCTGGCGGCGGTGATCTGGCTGGCCTGGCACTGGCGAACCGTGGCCCCCTCGCTCACCGTCTTCGCGGCGGTGGCGTGGCTGATGTCCACCTCGCTCATCTACTGGCTGAGCGTGCCCCGCTACGAGATGACGGTGGTGCCGATCTACCTGGCCCTCGCCGACATCACCCACCGCCATCCGCGCTCGCGTCCGGTCCTGATCGCGGTGTCGGCGGGGTGGATGGGATTCCTCGCCACCCTGATGGCGACCGGTCAATTCGTGGCCTGAGACGGGCGGGGGCCCGACCCGCGCGTCCACGTACCCGCACGGGGAGTCGAACCCCGGTTGCCACCTTGAAAGGGTGAGGTCCTGACCGCTAGACGATGCGGGCGCTCCCGCGATGGTACCCGCGCCGGAGGGCCTCCCCATCCCCGACACCTCGCGCCGAACACACCGGAGGGGAGCGGCCGGTCAGGGATCGTAGATCCGCGAGTCGCGCGCGAACGGCCCGAGGTATCGCCACGCAGCCGGGGGGCTCCAGTGGGGCGGCAGGGCCTCGATGCCATCGTCCCCGACCACCACCAGGGCCGGGTGAACGCCGGCGACGAAGCCGTCGAGCTGGCCGGCGGTGGTGAAGGCGCGGAGATCCCCGGGAGGGCCCGCCGCCGCGTAGCGGATCGGGACCGAGAAGTAGGGGCCCTCGACGTCGGCGAGGTCGGCGTCGTGGATCACCACCACCAGGCCGTCGGGCCGGCCCACCCGCTGGAGCGCCGCGGTCACCGGACTGGACTCCGGCCGCGGCAGGGCGAGGAGGAGCGCCGCGAGGATCGGGATCGCCACCGCGGGGAGCCAGCGCGGGCGGGGCAGCCGGCGGCCCCGCCGCCGCCACCAGACGCCCACCACCCAGGCCGCGACCACCACGAGGGTGAGACCGGCGGTCAGCAGCGCCGCCCGGGTGGTGACGATGAGGGCGGGATGGAAGGTGGGGAAGATCGCGAGGTCGCCGCCGTAGAGGACGCCGGCAACCGCGAGCAGGGCCAGGGGCCGCGGGGGAAGCACGAGGACGACTCCGAGGAGGAGGAGGTCGACCCACCAGAGCACGAAGCGCGTGGCCGACCCCAGGTTCTGGTCGACGGGGCTCCCGGTGTAGGGGATCAGCGCGTATCCGACCGCGAGGATCAGCCCGAGGCTGAGCAGGCTGACCAGACCGCGCCGGCCGCTGCGAGCCGCCCACACCAGGACCGCGGGCGCGGCGACCACGGCGATGAGGACACCGGGGCCGAGCAGGGTCAGCAGGTAGGCACCCACCTGGCGAACCGTCGCCCAACGGTGCTGGAGGACGGCCGCCACCAGGCTGGGGTCGCCGCGGAGGAGCGGGTCCGGGGCGGAGGTCCAGATCACGTGTCCCGCCACGCTCAGGCCGTAGGGGAACACCGGGCTGCCCAGCGCCGCCCAGTTGCGCAGATACCAGACCCCGGCGAGGAGGAGGACCGGGACGGCCATGGTCAGGGCGGTGCGGAACGGCTGGCGGCGTCCCGGGAAGAGGCTGGCCCAGCCGATGACCAGCGCCCCGACCAGGGGCCCGGATCCCTTGGCGGCGCAGGCCACGCCGAGGCACGCCCCGGCGAGGACCAGCCAGCGGCGCCCGCCGGCGGCTCGCAGGGCGAAGAGGGCCGCCCCCGCCACGCCGGCCACGACCACCATGTCCATCACCAGGCTGTCGGTCTCGCCGAGGTAGCAGAGCGGGACCAGGGCGACCAGGAGCGCCGCCAGACCTCCCCGCCACCCCGGGTATCCCAGCTCCACGGCGATGGCGACCATCGCGACCGCCGTGACCCCGGTGAAGACGGTGGGGAGGACGAAGGCGAGCTCGGTGCTGTGGGTGGGCAGCATCAGCCAGACCGCGAAGAGCTCTCCCAGGCCGGGGGCGGCGGCGTCGCTCGGGAATCCGGTCGGGAACTGGAGGATGGAGTGCCCGCCCAGCCAGAAGCCGGCGTTGACCAGGTGGTAGCGGAGGGTGTCGAAATCGCTCGCCGGGCTGGTCAGCGATTGCACGATCGCGAGGCAGGCCACCGGGATGGCGAGCGCCGCCACCAGCATCCACGGCTGCCAGGAACGTGGCCGAGCGCCGCCGGCCGCGATGGACTCGGCGCGGGGAACCCGCCAGCGGACCGCGGCCGCGGTGGCCAGGTGGAGCACCAGCACCAGGGGCCAATCGAGCAGGCCGGCGGCACCCAGAACCTCGACGACCACGGCGACCTGCAGCACCCCGGTGTAGGTCGCCACGGCGACCCGCAGGGCCGTGGCCCCGCCGCCGCAGAGCGCGCCGGCGATCCGCCAGCTGCTCCAGGCGAGGGCGGTGAGCGCGAGGGCGCACCCCACCGCGTCGAGGATCGCGACCAGGACGCTCACAGCTCGGAGCCCGCCCTCCGATCGGAGATCACCAGGCGATGATGCTGAGAGACCCCGCGCCGTTCCCGGCGTTCACAACCCCGTCATCGCACTGACGCGCTGGGGCGACGGCACTCAGGGCCTCAGCGCCGCCACTCCACGTCACCGAAGAAGCCGGGCGCCCGGGGGTGCCGCCGGTAGGCGTCGCGGCCGGCTCGCGCCTCGGCGATCGAGGTGTTGACGCCGTGCCCGGGCAGCACCACGGTGCTCGGGGCGAGCGGCAGCAACCGGGCGTCGATGGAGGCGAGGATCGTCTCCAGATCACCGAAGGCGAAGGTCCGCCCCGGACCGCCGTTGAAGAGCGTGTCGCCGGTGATCACCGCCTGGCCCACGCGGAGCGAGATGCTCCCCGGGGTGTGGCCGGGGGTGTGGAGGACCTCGATGCGGATCCCGCCGACGCGCACCTCCGCGCCGTCCCGCAGCCGGCCGTCGATCCGCTCCCCGGGGATGTTGACCTCGGCGTCGCCCACCAGCACGGGGGCGCCGGTCGCGGCGCGGACCGCGTCGTAGGTCGCCCAGTGGTCGAGGTGCCAGTGCGTGGCCACGATGCTCTGGATGCCCCCCTCGGCGGTGATCGCCGCCAGCAGAGGGGCCTCCTCGAGCGGCATGTCGACGAGCAGGCCGGCGTGCGCCGAGGTGTCGCGGACGATGTAGGCGTTGTTGCCGTAGGGACCCATCGGTCCCACCCTGACGATCCGGGCCTCACCATCCTCGAACACCTCGATCGGGGCCCGAGTGGTGGTGGTCACGGCCGGGTCTGCCGTCGCTGCGCGCCGCCTCCGGACGCGGCCGGGCGCCGCCGGGCTCCCCCTCCCGCAGCCGAGCGAGCGCCCGATCGCGCGCCGGCCTCGGCGCGCATGGCGGCCTTCTGGGCCCGCTTGCCGGCCTGGTAGGCGCGGCGCTCGTCGGCGGTGGTGACGTCGGCGAGGGTCGGGAAGTCGGGGGCGATCTCCTCCCACCCCGGCGGCCGGACCCCGAAATGGCGGGCGAGGACGCCGGTCACGATCCGCCCCTTGAGCGGTCCGAAGCCGGGGAGGGCGGTCAGGCGGCGATGGAGCTCGCCAGCGGTGCCGGCCTCGCGCCAGAGGCGGGAGGCATCGCCGCCATAGCTCTCCGCGACGATCCGGCAGAGGCCCTGGACGCGCCCGGCCATGCTGGCCGGGAAGCGATGCACCGCGGGCGGGGTCCGGAAGGCCGCGACCAGGGCGTCCGGGTCGGTGGCCGCCAGGCGCCCGGCATCGAGGGTCCCCAGCCGCTCACGGATGCGCAGCGGTCCGAGGAAGGCCTGCTCGATGGGGAACTGCTGGTCGAGGCAGAAGCCGATGAGCAGTGCCAGTGGGTCCTCGGCGACCAGGCGGTTGGCGTCGTCGTCCTCGGTCCAGCCGAGGCGGGGGGCCGGTGCGGGCGCGGGCATGCAGCTAGCCTACCCCAGGGGGGCCGACCGACCTGTGGGACAGTCCGAAAAGCGGCCCGCGCAGGCGGCGGGGGCGCGGCGCATCGCCCCGGACGGCGTCGTTGTGGCCCCGTTGCTCTCGCCGGCCGCCTGGTCGGAGCGGCTCCGGCACCGGTGCGAATCGATGGGGATGGCAGAATTGCGGACGTGCGCGAATACCCGGTCGAGGCGGGCCAGCTGCGGCTGTCGGTGCGTGACCATCCGGGTGGCAGCCCGCCGATCCTGGCCCTCCATGGGCTGGCCAGCAACGCGCGCTGGTGGGACCTGGTCGCCGGCCGTCTCAGTCCGCGCTGGCGGGTGATCGCCCCCGACCTGCGCGGTCACGGCCTTTCCGACCGGCCCGAGACCGGCTACTCGTTCGCCGAGGTCGTCGACGATCTGCGCGGCCTGGTCGAGACGGCGGGCCTAGACCGGGTCATCGTCGCCGGCCACAGCTGGGGGGCGGCGGTGGCGCTCTGGTTCGCCGCCGCGCTGCCTGAGCGCGCCATCGGCTGCGTCTGCGTCGACGGCGGAGCCGCCTCGATGCGCGAGCACTTCCCGACCTGGGCCGAGGCCGAGGAGCGACTTCGCCCACCTCGGATCCCGGGGCTCACCGAGGAGACGGTGCGCACCTGGGCGGCGAGCGGCCCGCTCGCGGAGGGTGGAGATGCCGCGACCGCGGGGGAGATCCTGCTCGGCAACTTCGAGGCCGCAGAGGACGGCAGCCTCCGGCCGCGGCTGAGCATGGAGCACCACATGGAGATCGCCCGGCGGATGTATGAGCTGGACGGCTTCGAGCTGATGGCCCGGGTCTCGTGCCCCGTGCTCTTCGTGCCGGCGCGGAGCGGCCCATGGCCGCTGGAGGCGAAGGCCGCCGGGCTGCAGCGCGCTCGCGACGTGCTCGGGTCACGCGCCCAGATCGAGTGGGTGGACGGCGGCCACGACCTCCCGGTGCAGCGCCCCGCCGAGCTGGCCAAGGTCATGGCCGGCTTCGCGGAGCGGCTGGGCGGCGGGCCGCGAGGTTAAGGGCGGCGATGACCCCGCCGGGGGCCGTCACCGCCGGTAGACGCTAATCGGATCCGTGGCGGGGTAGACGGTCTCGATCGGCAGGACCTGCCGGATCGCGCGGTCGTCGGGCTCCGACCAGGGCAGCGAGACGGCGACGGCCACGTCGCACTCGCGCAGAGCGGCCAGAGAGGTGGCCTCGGAGTACTCGTTCGTGTACGCCTCGAAGCTCTCCATGTCACCCAGCCCGCAGACGCGCAGCCCGTCGGCGTGGGCGTGGTCGATGACCGCCGCCACCTGGAGGTTCGCCTCCTCCGGAGCACCGAACCCGGCGTACTGGGTGAGCAGGACCGCGGCCACGCCGGCCATCGCCACCAGCGATGCCGGCCTCCAGGCACGCACCGCCGCCGAGATGCCGATCGCGATCAGGGGCAGGGTCCAGCAGAAGAGGCGGGCATAGAGGTCGAAGGGCCGGATCACCAGCCACAATCCCGCCATCATCGCGAGCATCGCGAGCAGGGCCGCCACCACCCCCCGGTCATGGCGGTGGCGATGGATCGCGAGCACCACCAGCGGGACGAAGGCCACCGCGGCGAGGCCCGGGAAGTCCAGTTGAAAGACGGTGATCGGGAAGCTCGGAGAGAAGAGGCTGCCCCGGTAGTCGACCGCCATGTCGAGGATGGGAAGCAGCGAGAGGCCCGCACCGAGGCACACCCCCGCGACCATGCGCAGGCACCAGCCCGCGGAGAGCTCCCGCCGAGCCCCCAGGTAGACGGCCTGGCAGACGACCAGGGGCACCATGAAGACGTTGGTCGCCACCCCGGCCGCCACCGCGACCACATACGCCAGGCCCCTCCAGGCTGCGCCGCGCCGCTCCAGGAGCAGAACCGAGGAGCAGATGGCGCAGAGCAGCAGGAGGCTGTAGCCGCGGACACTCTGGGCCCAGGAGGCGAAGGTGGGGTTGCTGGCCAGGTAGGCGCCGGCACTCAGCCCCGCGATCGCCCCGAACCGGCGCGCGCAGGCGACGGTCAGGATCGCGACCGCGGCCAGCGCCGCCACCAGCGGGATCAGACGCATCACCGCCTCGCTGGAGTTTCCCGTCGCGGAGAAGACGAGGTGGTCGAGGAAGGAGAGGAGGGGGTGGTTGTTGTTGACCACCTGCCGGGAGAGCGCGTCCAGAGGTGAGGGCGTCCGGATGAAGTTGGCCACGGTCACGGACTCGTCGTATCCGTAGTTGCGGCCGAACCCCAGCAGGTAGACGGGGAGCATGGTCGCGATCACGGCCGCCGCCGACAGCCAGCTCACCGGCCACGAGGCGGCGGCTCCCCGGCAATCGGTGACCGCCGCCGGCACGCCGTCCATCGGGGAGGGGGCCGGCGCGGGTGCCACCGCCGGAGCGGCGGTCGCGCCTGCCAACCCTCTCATCGACAGCCCCCTCCGCCGTTCACCCGGGTGCCTCGCCGCCGGCCCGCCCCGGCCGCCGCTTGCGGCGCATCCAGAGCGGGAGCACCCAGCGCAGCGGCTCCCCGACCGCGCGCCCCGACCAGCGGACCAGCCGGTCCTGCCGGCTCGGCGAACCCTCCAGCTGCCACAGCTCGATCTGGATCCCCAGCTCGTAGGCTGCATACATCGCAGAGAAGAAGAAGCCCGGCAGCCCGTCCTCGTAGCAGCGGCCGACCACGTAGCGCCCGCCGAACTCGCGGGACAGCCGGTACACCAACCTGCCGGCGCTGAACCTGGCCCCCTCGCCCTGACGTCGCGCCGCCTCGTGATGCACGTAGCGGGAGAACTTCTCCAGCACCTGTTGGGGGCTCCGCCACGGAACGTGCACCACCACCCCCGATCCGGACGCGGACGCCGGCCGCGCCACGGTGTGGCAGCGAAGCCCACGCACGTCAGGGTTGGTGTGGATCATGGTGGGCCAGTCGATGCACCCCTTGCGAAAGAGCCGCGGGTGATCGAACTCGGCCGCACCCGGGGCGTGCAGCTCGCGCCCGAAGATCGAGTTGACGAACGGCACGTACACGACATCGACGGCGTCCTGATCGACCAGCCGCCGCAGCTCCGCGACGAGATCACTCCCAAACCACTCGTCGGGTGCGATCGCCAGGATCCAGTCGCTCTTGGCGCTGGCGATCGCCGTGGCCAGGACCTGCTCGGCGTGAGGCACCGGCGCATGGCGCAGCACCGTCGCCCCGTGGCGCGCCGCCACGTCGCGGGTGCCGTCGGTGCTCTCGAGATCCATGATCACGATCTCGTCGACGAGAGGCCGTATCCGCGTCAGGCACTCGTCGAGGATGCCGGCCTCGTCCCTGGCCACAATCACGCCGGCGACGGTCGCGTGATGAGTCTCGACCACGGTCATTGCGGTACCTCTGTCAGGCTTCCGGCTTCGACGGGGCGTGCCCAATCCCCACTCCTCTGCACGCCCGGCAGGATGGCTTCGAACACCAGCCGCACGGTCTTCCACTCCACGACCAGCGCTGCCGCCGCGAACACCATCAGGGTCGCGGCCAGCCCCACCAGGGTGCCGATCGCTGTCATCGGAAGCACCCGGAAGAGCACCCACGCGAGGGCGCCGATGACCACGGCGAGAACGGTTCCCGGGATGAGCTGGCGGGGCAATCGCATCCTCACCACCTGGCGGGCCTGCCAGAGTGCGAAGGGCGTGCTGAGTGCGGAGACGATCAGACCCCGCCAGGCGATGCCGACGAACCCGAAGCGCAGCACCAGGGGCACGCCGATACCCCAGTCGGCGACCGTCCAGGCCACCGTGAAGGCCAGGGCCACGCGGCCCTTGCCCGACGCATAGTAGAGGCTGAAGAAGGACGATGCGAGCACCGGTCCGGTCCACATGGTTATCGCGAAGAGGTAGAGGGCCGGGAGCGCCGGGGACCAGCGGCTGCCGAACAGGGTGTCCACCAATCGCGCGCCGACCACCAGGGTGATGACCGAGATGGGCAGCACGGTGACCGCCGAGAGGCGGATGATCCGCTCCACCATGGCTTGGAGAAGCTGTGCATCGGCACGCGCTCGGGCGAACAGCGAGAAGGTGACATCGGAGAGGGGATAGGAGACCAGCAGGGGGATCGCGCCGATCATGTACGCCCAGTTCAGGTAGCCGACCGCCGCGGCGCCGACCACCGCGCCGACGAAGACCGGGGTGATGGCGTCCTTCGCGTAGGTGACGATGGTCTGTGCCTGGAAGATGGCACCGAAGCCGAAGAGGCGACGGAGGCAGGCGCGAGCGATGCCCACGCGTATCCACCAGGGCGAGAAGGCGGTCACGGCCAGGGAGCCGACGGCGGCCTGGGCGAGCGCGGCGATGACGAAACCGGTTGTGCTCATCCCCAGGCAGGCCAGGGTGACCGCGGTCCCCTGGAAGACGAGAGCCTGTATCGAGTCGACGACGGCCAGCGGACCGTAGCGGAGCTGCCGCTCGAGCCGGGCGGCCGGGATGGTCTTGAGAGCGGTGATCGGAACCGACAGTCCCAGACCGATTCCCACGATCATCGCGGAGCTGCCGAGGTGGGCGAGTGACGCGAGGAGGACCCCGGCCAGAGTCGAGCCCAGGCAGAGGGTGATCGCGATCGCCAGCTGGACGGTGAAGACGGTGCTCATCTCCTCAGCCGTCGGAGGGTGATCCTGCTGGATCAGAGCCGCAGCCAGGCCGCCGTCGCCGATGCTGCCGAGAAAGCCGACCGCGAACGAGACGATCACGAACAGGCCGAGCTGCTCCGGTCCCACCAGGCGGGCCATGAGCACCAGGCCGATGAAGGCGATGCCTCGCACGGCCGCGCTGCGCGCCAGGGTGATGGCCCCTCCCTGGGCGGCGCGCACCCGGATCTCGGCGCGAGTGACCGCGGTGACACCGGGCGCCACGCTGGACCCCGCCGGCTCGCCCCCGCCCCGGCCCCCGGTGCCGGCGAGCGCGAGGACGGGGATGACGCCGTCCGGCTTCAGCAGAGCGGCGATCACGGGGCGCCAGCACTCAATGGTGTAGTGCTCGCGGACGTGGCGGTTGGCCGCAGCCGCCTGGGTGTGCCGGAGCTCGCCACCGTCGAGCAGGCCGAGCACGCTTGCGACGAACTCGGCGTCATCGTCGGCGACGATGGCCGGGAAGCCCGGGGCGAGGCCGCGGAGCGCCGGCGGCGACACCACCTGCGGGATGCCCGCCGCCGCCGCTTCGAGCACCTTGATCTGAATCCCCGCGGCGTGGTCGAGGGGAACCACCGCCACGCGGGCGCGCGAGCAGACCTCGGCGACATCCGCGAAGTCCTCCAGCAGGTCCCACCCGTGCGCGCTCGCGATGTCGCGGACGTCCTGGGTCGGCGTGGCTCCCGCCAGCAGGAGCGAGAGGCCCGGCCTGCGCGCTTCCAGTGCCGGCCACAGCCGGGCGAGCCGGCGGACCGCGGCGACGTTGGGGGGATAGGCGAGGGTCCCGAAGAAGAGCAGGTCGTGGTCGGACTTGCCGGCCCTCGGCTCGAGGCCGCGGCGGATCGGGATCGGCACCCAGGTGGCGTCGAGCGCCGCGGCATCCCCGTACCCGGCCGCGACCCGCCGAGCCGGGCCGCGACGCGACTGCCCCTCGAATCCTCGGTGGCTCCAGCTCAGCAGCCTGAATCCCACCCGGCGCGGCCACCCTCTGACCAGCCGGCCCCTGTCCGCGTACGCAGCGCTCAGCCGGTCGACGAAGTCGAGCACCTCGGTGGCGGCGATCCCCTCGAGACGCGGGTGGAAGGCGCGGGCGGTCACGAAGACCACCACGTCGGGCGCGGTGGCGCGGAGGTGTTGTGCCGAGCCTCGGGCGTCCCATGCGATGGTCTCCAAGACACTCCGGCGGCGCGCCAGCCGGAGCAGGTCGTGCGGGCTGAGCGGCCGGAACCGGCGCCGGTGCTCCACCATGAGGGCGATCTCGGCGACGGTCGCCCCGGCGTCGACGAGGGACGCGCGCCAGCCTTCCACGCGGCGACGCTCCCCGAGGCCGCCGCTGCGCCCGAGATGGACGATCGTGACCCGGAGGGGGCGGGTGCCGGAGACCGCCGTCATCGCGCCGCTCCCGCTCTGCCCGCCAACCACCACGAGCGGGGCCCCAGAGCCGCGCTCGCGGCCCGCCACCGGATGCCGGTCTGCAGCGAGCAGTAGCGCCGGACCGATCGGATGCGGTCCAGCTCGACGGACCTCGCCGGCCGCGCCCCCGCGGAGCCGCCCACGATATGGACGGCCGGCTCGCCCCCGGGCAGCCGCACCCGCATCGACGGGAATCGCGCCGCCAGGCGGCGGGAGAGATCGACATCCTCCATGTAGAGGAAGTAGCCGGCGTCGAAGCCTCCGACCTCCCTGAGGCGCGCAGCGTCGATCGAGAGCAGGGCAGCAGACACCCAGTGGGTGCGGAGCGGCCACGATCCCGAGGTGGTGCCGAGGAGGGAGGCGTACCGAGCCCTTCCTCCCGTCAGCAGCCGGGAACCGAGATCCCGCAACCTGCTTCGCCTTCCCAGCGCCCTCCCGATGCGGTGACCCATGACCACCGCCGCGAGAGCCCCCGGATACGGGAGCACCGTCCATGTCGGCTCTCCGCGCTCATCGTCGAGAGCCAACGCCACCACCTCGTCAGGCTCGGTGCAGGCCAGGAGACGACGGTGTTCGCGGGTCAGGCGGACGTCGGGGTTGCAGAGCACCACTCGAGGGGTGCGCACCAGCTCCAGAGCCGAGTTGACCGCCGCGCCGAAGCCGACGTTCCCGGCCGAGACCACATCGGTGACTCCGCGACGATCGAGGGTGCCGGTGGGCAGCAGATCGTCGTTGTGCACGACGATGACCGGATCATCCGGATCGAGCCAGGAGACGTCGACCCCGGTGACTCCGAAGGCGACGTAGACCACGGTGACCGGCTCGAGGAGCGGGGGCCGATGACCGGCGCCTGCGGTGACAGCACGCGGACCCGCATTCATGCCGTGGCGACTGCCAGGATCTCCTGACCCGCGCCGGCATCATGGCGGAGACGGATTGCCAGTGCGGCCTGGAGGGACTCGGCGACGGCCCGCTCCCGCGCTCTCCCCAACGGTCCATCGGGCGGACCGCCGCGCCGCAACGACCGGCTACCGGCCACCGCGTAGGCTGCGCCACGGACCGTGGTCACCAGCAGCCCGGTGGTCAGACCGGCGTTCTGCAGGGTGGTGGCCATCCCCGCGACGCTGTAGATCCTCAGATGCCGGGGCGGCTCCAGGCCGCGCCAGTGTTCCCGGTAGCGGAGATGCAGGGCGCTCCCGGCGTTGGGGGTGGTGATCAGCACCCGTCCACCGGCGGTGAGGATCCTCCTGCACTCCCGGAGCAGTCGAAGAGGCTCGTGGACGTGCTCGATGACGTGGTTCATCACGATCAGGTCGAACGTGCCGGCTGGATAGCCCTGGTCCTCCAGCGTCCCGACGTCGGCGCGGACCCCGCGCCGCCGAGCGGCCGCCGCGGCGGCGGGGTCGGGATCGATCCCTGACGCATCCCATCCAAGCGACCCGGCGAAGGCGACGAAGCCACCGTCCCCACAGCCGACATCGAGCATGGTCACCGAGCGTCCGGCCGGGGTGAGGGCAACCGCGACGTCGGCTTCCGCGCGCTGTCCCGGCCACCCACGCACCGGCAGGGAGAGCACCTTCCGGGCCGGCGCGGGAACGTGGGTCGTGGCGTACCCGTATCTCTCGTCGACGTAGGCGGACCGGAGCAGCGCGAGCAGACGGCGCGCGCCGCGCGGGGCCGAGGCGCCGGTGCTCCCACCATGGGTGTGGTACCGCCGATAGGCGAGATGGATGTCCTCGGCGACCGGTTGCGGGTCCAGCCAGAGGGTCGCGCAGCGGGCACAGCGGCGAAGCTCCCAGCGTCCCGCGCTGGCGTACAGACCATCGACGAGACCCGAGTACGCGACCGGGCCGGAGCCCGCGCAGGCCGGGCAGCCGGGGACGGGCTCGACGCGCATGAGCCCAGCGCCACCGGGGTGCTCGCCGCCCCCGGCCACGGGGGACCACGTCGTGCCGGGACCGGCGACAGCCGGTGTGCTGCGAAGTGGCGCGTCCGTGGTCATCGCCCATTCAGGGAGAGGACGGCCATGATCGTCCGGGCCAGGATGATCAGGTCGAGGCTCAGCGATTGGTGCTTCACGTAGTAGAGGTCGTAGCTCAGCTTGACCCGCGCGTCGTCGACGCTGCTTCCGTACCCGGAGTTGACCTGTGCCCACCCGGTCAGGCCCGGGCGGACCGTGAGCCGGGTGTTGTAGAAGTCGATCTCGGAGCGCAGCTGCTCGACGTACTGGGGCTGCTCGGGGCGCGGCCCGATCAGCGACATCCTGCCGCGCAGGACGGACCACGCCTGGGGCAGCTCGTCGACGTGGAGGGGGCGCATGATGCGGCCGGCCACGGTCACCCGCGGATCGCCCGCCTCGGTCCAGGTGGTCACCTCTCCGGGGCGGTGGCGCATCGAACGCAGCTTGGCCACGGTGAAGGGCCGGCCGTTCTTGCCGAGCCGGACCTGGCGGTGGAGGATCGGACCGCCGTCCAGCTTGATGACCGCCGACAGCGGCACGATGATCACGCCGAGGAGGAGGAGTGCGGGAAGGGAGACCAGCACGTCGAGGCTGCGCTTGACCGCGGCGTAGATGTGCGAGGTCTGGTCGCGCATCGGCAGCCCGAGCAGCCAGGTGTGGCCGAGCTGATCCAGGAGCAGGCGCCCGGTCAGCTCCTCGTAGAGGTCGGCGAGCGACCTCACCCTGATGCCGGCGTCGTGGCAGGCGAGCAGGCCTCGGAAGAGCTCGCGATCGATGTCGTCGCGCAGGCCGAGGACGACCTCGGCCACGTCTCGCTCCTGAACCACATCGCAGAGCCTCCGGGTGCAGTCGTCCCGGTGCGGGGTGATCACCGCGGCGACCTGGTAGAGCCCGGGGATGTGGGCCTTGACCTCCGGCCAGACCCGGCTCAGCGCATCTCCGTCGGCGACCAGCGCGATCCGGGTCGCGTGCGAGGATGTCGCCACGAGCCGCGCGTAGAGGAGGCGCTCACCCATCACCAGCAGCCCGGCCAGCGGAACCCAGAGGATGATCGTCGGTCGGGTGATCTGGTAGGGAACCACCAGGAACACCACCAGCAGCCCGACCAGCGAGAGGCCGAGCGCCGTGAACACGCGCGGGAGCGTGATGCGCAGGGAGCGGGCCGCGCGGACGTTCCATCCGTCCACCACGGTGATGGACACCGCCCATAGCACCAGCACGACGAGCGTGCCAAAGCGCGGCACGTAGAAGCCGGCCCCACGGACCTCGGAGGTTCGCAGGTTGAAGGCCAGAATGAATGCGAGCGCCACCGCGAGGCCGTCGAATCCCACCAGCAGCAGTTGCCGCTCATGGATCGACAGCCCGTGCCGCCGTACCGCGGCCACTGTGAGCGCGACAGGGGGCTCGGTCACCGCTCGACGGTACCAGCGGTCCGGGCTACGCCGGTGATCTAGCGACGACGCCGAGTTGACAGGATTGTGACATTCCCCCCAGCGGTCCGTCACACTGCGGCAGTCCTCGCAACTGGCCCATCGGAGCACCAATCACCGCCCCCGCCGAACGGGCGGAGCCACCTTTCGGCGCTGCAATCCAGTCGACCACCACTGTCGGGTCGCCTGTCACGCTCCGGCAACGTCCCCTGAGTGGCGGACCACGGCTCCGTAGAGTCGATCCCAAGGTGAGCGCTGCGCGACGCGGGACGATGCTGGCTACCGTCGCCGGCCTGGCGGTTGTATTGGTCTATCTCGTCCTCTGGTCCGAGGTTAGCCCCCGTCTCATCGGTCGCAGCGACTTCACCAACACCTACGTGGGCGCCACCCTGGTCCGCGAGGGAGACGGCGCGTCCATGTACGCGCCGGCCCTCCAGGCCCCGCTGCACGCGCGACTCATCGCCCCTGACCGCGAGGGCAACCTGCCCTATGACGCGGCCCCGCTGGCCGCGGTGGTGGCCGCGCCGCTCACCCTTCTCGGCCTCGACACCGCCTACCGGATCTGGTCGCTGCTGCAGTTCCTGCTGATCGCGATCGCGGCCGCCATCGCCGTCCGGGCGGCGCCCACCGAGGTCCACCTCCGGCGCGACCAGGGGTTGGCCGTCGGGCTGGTCGCGCTGGCCTGCCTGGGCACGGGGTCGACGCTGCTCCTCGGTCAGTGGGATGGGGTCTCGGCGCTGGGCCTCGCGCTCTTCTACGCGTGCCTTCGCGGTGGCCGCATGGGCACCGCCGGCGCGATCCTGGCGGTGACCTCCCTGCTCGCCAAGCCGCACCTGGCCCTGGGTCTCGCCGCATTCGTGCTGGGGTGGCGGGAGCGGCGCCTGCTGGTGGGGATGCTGGCCGGTGGCGTCGCCACCGTGGGCGCCTCCCTGCTGGCGGTCGGGCCCGCGGGCGTGGCGGGCTTCCTGGGATCACTCGGCAGCCAGGTCAACGCGTGGCCCCTGGCCCGCATGGTCAGTCTGATCGGGATCACCGGGGCGCTCTTCGGCCAGACGCTCGCGGCCCATCTGTTGGCCGCGGCCGGATCTGTGGTGGCGATCCTCGTCGCCGGGCTTCTCGGCATGGCGGTGCGGAAGCGTCCCTACCGGTTGGAGGCGGCGCTGGCCGGGGCGACCGTCCTCTCCCTGCTGGCTTCCCCGCACACCGGGTGGGATGACCTGGCCCTGCTGGTCCCCGCCGCCGCGTGGTCACTCACCACGCTGGTCGCCCGCGGGGCGGGGGCGGGCTGCCTGACCGCCGCCGTGGCCGGCATCTGGCTGGCGATCAGCCTGGCCGGCTACCTCGACCTCGCCACCGGCGCCGCGGCCCCGCTGGGCCTGCTCACCCCCTGGATGCTGATCGCCGCGGCGGTGCTGGCGATCGGGGTGTGCCGGCGACAGCAGGCCGGTACGGAGCGCCCCGCATCCCCCCTGCTCCTCCGCGATGTCCGGGCATTGTCCGGAGGCGCCGGGTAGCCTGATCCTGGCCGCTCCGAGAGGGTGGGGCGGCGCGGGGGAGGAGGACCGAGGGAGGAGGACCGAGTGTGGCCGAGATCGACTTCGCCGACGGTTTCGATGTCCCCGAGCCGCTGGCATGGGGGCTCACTCCGGCCCAGCTCGGGGTCGCCGTGACCGGCGCGGTGCTCGCCTACCTCGACCTGCGCTCCCCGCTTCCGCGGGTCGCCGCGGTCCCGCTGGCGGTGGCGGCCGTGACGGCCGGGCTGGCCGCAGCACTGGCCCGCTTCGAGGGTCGCACGCTGATCTCCTGGGCAGCGGCGGCGGCGCGCTTCTGGACCAGGCCGCGCAGCGGCCTGCTGACGATCGTCGACGGATCGGGCGGGCCCGGTCGGGGCGGCGCGTGGACCGGCTCGCCGGCCGCGACCGGAGCGCGCGCGCGGGGAGGTCGGCTCGCCCTCGTGCTCCTGCCCGAGCCCGTGCTGGGAGCCCGGGATGGTCGCGAACCGTCGGAGTCGTGGCCGGGGGGGCGTCGGGGCGGCGAGACGATGGGCGGCGCGGATCCCCCGTCCGCCGTGGCCCGGGACTCGATGGCTCCACCCGCCCTCCAGCTCGCCGACTCGGGCGTGATCGAGGCTCCGACCTGGCCGGCGGCCACGCCCGCGGGCCCCGGCGGCCCTCCCGGGTGGGGCGCTCCGCGGGATCCCATGCCGTCCCCCGGGGTCCCGCTCCGCGCCGCCCGCCGGATCACGTTCTTCTCCCTCGGCGGCGGCACCGGCAAGACCGCGCTGGCGGTCGAGGTGGCCGGCCTGCTGGCGGACCAGGGGCCGCGCCGGAGCGGAAGGGCGGCAGCGCCTCGGGTGGCCCTCGTCGACCTCGATCTGACCAGCCCGCGCGCCGGGCTGCGACTCGGGGTGCCGGCCCCCACCGACTGGGACCCCACCGCCGCCGACCTCGCGGCGCCGTCCCTGGGGCGGCTGCTCGCGGTCCACGAGAGCGGCCTCCAGGTCCTGCCGGGGCCGGCGCGCCTCCTCCCGGCCGGTTCGGCCGATCGGCCCGAGGTGGTCCGGCGTCTGGCCGCCGCCGTCGCCGAGCTGGAGGCGCGCGGCTGCGACACCATCGTTCTGGACGTCGCGGGAGACCTGAGCGCCCTGACCCGATGGGCGCTGGAGGGCGCCCAGGAGATCTTCGTGGTGCTCACGCCGACCGCCGGTGGCATCCAGGACGCCTACCGGACGACCCAGGCGCTCCGGGGACTAGGCCTCCGCCACCGGCTGCGCTACGTGGTCAACCGCTGCCGCCCGGAGCCGCTGATCGCCGAGGCCATGGGCGACCTGGGTGGGCACGTGATCGCCGAGGTCCCCGACGACCCCGCCCTGGAGCTGGCCGAGATGGAGCACCGGCTGGTCGGCGTGGAGGGCAGCGGGCCGGCGGCGGCCGCGCTCCGCGCCCTCGCCGCGACCGTCGACGCGCGGGTGCCCGCCCACGCGGCGAGCCGGCGGTCACCGCTGCTGGCCAGGGTCCTCCGGCGCCGCGCCGGGTAGCGTCGGGTGCCGCGGCGCGGGGCCGGAGGTGGCCAGGGGCTGTCCGTCACGGTCGACGGCGACCGGCTGGTCGGCTCCGACGGCCTGCTGGCCGGCGTGCTCCTCTGCGATGAGGTGGACCTGCTCGGCTGGGAGGCGTGGCGGCGCGAGGCCGCCGTCGATGCCATCGAGGTCCTGCTCCGGGGCCTCGCCACCGAGCTGGTGCTCACCGTGCGAGTGCGCCGCCATCGCCTCCTGGCGGAGGCGGCGCGGGGGAGCGCGGCAGAGCTCGACCGCGCCGTGGACCTCCACTGGCGCCGGCGGCTGGAGGAGGCTCCCGCCTACCGCCGTTGGGTGGTCGCCGCCGTCCGGCATCCCGAGGCGGCCGAGCTGGAGCGCGAGCTGGGAACGGTTGCCGCGGGCCTGGCCGCCGCCGGCATCCCCAGCCGGCGACTCTCCGGTGCCGAGCTGGGCCGGCATCTCCAGACCGGTGGCCTCGACCCGGGCCGCGTCGCCTGGGTCGACCAGGCGCGCCAGGCCTGGGTGGGTGAGCGGGTGGTCCGCGCGGCGATCCTCGACCACCTCCCCGGCGCCAGCGTCGACGCCGGCTGGCTGGCCGCGCTGGTCCGCGCCCCGGTCGAGTGCGACGTCGCCCTCCGTCTCGTGCCCACCTCGAGCCGCCTGGCGACCGGCCTGCTCAGCCGGCGCATGCGCCACCTCGGAGCCCACCAGCTGCTCGAGCGCGAACGCGGACTGGTCCCCGACGCCCAGGTGGAGACGGGCCTCGAGGCCGCGCGGCGGCTTCGCGACCGGCTGGTGCGCAACGCCGGACGTCCCCTCCGTCTCTGGCTGACGGCGGTCGCGCTGGGCGACGACCTGGAATCGCTCGACCTGGCCTGGAGCCGCCTGAGCGGGGCCTTCGGCGCCACGCTGGCCACCTGCCGGCCCGGCCACTTCGAGCACGTCAACGGCTGGCTCGCCGGCTGGGGCCTCGGACCGGCGCCGGGGCCCGGCAAGCTGGTGGACTCGTGCGCGGCGGCGAGCTGCGCACCCTGGCTGCAGGCCGGCATCGACGATCTCGACGGCTACCGGATCGGGCGGATGACCGAGAGCGGCCTGCCGGTGAGCATCGCGCCGTTCGACGAGGCGCAGCACGTCAACGCCAACATCGGGATCTTCGCCGCGTCGGGGCAGGGCAAGAGCTTCCTGATCGGCGGCCTGCTCATCGAGGCCCACCGCCACGGGGTCGGAGCCATCGTGGTCGACCCCGAGGGCGAATACCGCCGGCTCGTGGAAGCGCTGGGTGGGGAGTGGCTGGACCTGGTGACCGAGGCGCCGATCAACCCGTTTGACCTGGGCGAGGACGATGACGCCGCGGCCGCCGTCGTCGTCGACGTCTGCGCCCTCCTCTGCGGAGGGCTGAGCGAGATCGAACGGGCCGCCGTCGAGGCGGCCGCGCGCGCGGCGCAGCTGACGGCCCGCGATGCGGGAGAGCGCGCCCGGCTCCGGCAGTGCCTCGGTGAGCTGGACCAGAGCGCTCCCCGGGTGGGGCAGGTGCTCCGGCGTTTCCTGGATGGCGGGCTGGCGGGCTTCCTCGATCGGCCGACGTCGCCGGCCTGGACGCGCCCTCTCCTGGGCGTCGGCCATCGCGAGGTCCGGGATGAGCTGGTGCCGGTGACCACCCTGCTGGTCGGACGCCTCCTCTGGGAGCTGGTCCGGCGGGCACCTCGGCGCCGCCACATCATCCTCGACGAGGTGGGGATGCTCATCTCCCACCCCTCCCTGCGCCAGCTCCTCGGCCAGCTCGCCCGGCGCTGCCGCAAGCACGGCAGCTCCCTGGTGGTGGCGACCCAGAACGTCCAGGACCTGCTCCAGAGCGACGAGGGCACGGTGGTCGCGAGCAACTGCGCGGTGGTGCTGTGCGGCGGGCACCGGGCGGTCGAGGTGGCCTCGATGGAGCGGGCCTTCGGGCTCACCGAGGACCAGCGGCGGCAGCTCGAGCGGGCTCCGCGGGGGCAGTTCCTGCTGCTGGCGGGCCGGCGCCGGGGGCTCATCGAGGTCGACCTCCCCGATGCCTATCGCGCGATGATCTCCGGATGCGCCCGGCAGGTCGACGGCTGATCGAGATCGCACCGAGCGATCAACAACCCCTTGACTCCACGGACGCCCAGTACCAAGATGTGGGGGCTCCAGCCCGGGCGGACCCCAACATGTGGGATACTGTGGGGGACAGAGTACTCGGTGTGGCCGGGCCCGCCCGCCTGGAGCTGTCCTCTCGGAACGAGGGCCCCAGCGCCGCGCCAGACATCTCAGCAGAAGGGAATCAGTAGTGAGTGCTTCCGCTTCGCCACCGCCGTCGGACCCGTCGGCAGCCCCGGCTCCGGCAGGTGGTGAAAGCCGCCGCGGTTCGCACCGCAACGGCAACGGGAAGCTCGAGATGAGCGCGAGCGGCCTGCGCGTCGAGCGCCGCTTCACCACGCCCGGCGTCCACCCCTACGACCAGGTGCGCTGGGAGCAGCGCACCGCCAGCATCGCCAATGAGAAGGGCGAGCTGGTCTTCGAGCAGAAGGACTGCGAGGTCCCCGCCTTCTGGTCTCAGATGGCCACCAACGTGGTGGTCTCCAAGTACTTCCGCGGCCCCCTGGGGACGCCGCGGCGGGAGGTCAGCGTCCGCCAGATGATCTCCCGGGTGGTCGACACCATCACCGGCTGGGGACGCGCCGGCGGCTACTTCGCGTCCGACGCCGACGCCGAGGCCTTCTCCGACGAGCTGTGCCACCTGATCCTCCACCAGAAGATGAGCTTCAACAGCCCGGTGTGGTTCAACCTCGGGGTTCCCGGGCGCAACCCGCAGGCGTCGGCGTGCTTCATCCAGAGCGTCGACGATTCAATGGAATCCATCCTCAACCTCGCCAAGAGCGAGGGGATGCTGTTCAAGGGGGGCAGCGGGACCGGAACCAACCTCTCCGCCATCCGCTCCTCCCAGGAGCAGCTGGCCGTCGGCGGGACCGCGAGCGGTCCCGTCTCCTTCATGAAGGGCTTCGACGCCTTCGCGGGGGTGATCAAGTCGGGAGGCACCACCCGCCGCGCCGCCAAGATGGTGATCCTCAACGCCGATCACCCCGACGTCGAGAGCTTCATCACCTGCAAGGTGACCGAGGAGCGGAAGGCGTGGGCCCTGATCGACGCCGGCTACGACGGTGCGTTCACCGGCGAGGCCTACGCATCGGTCTTCTTCCAGAACTCGAACAACTCGGTCCGGGTCACCGACGAGTTCATGCGGGCGGTCGAGGATGACCGCGACTGGCAGCTCCGCGCGGTCACCGATCCCTCCCGGATCCTCCACACCGTCAAGGCTCGCTACCTGCTGCGCCTGATGGCCGAGTCGGCGTGGCAGTGCGGCGACCCGGGAATCCAGTACGACACCACCATCAACGACTGGCACACGTCCTCCAACAGCGGGCGCATCAACGCGAGCAACCCGTGTTTCCCGGGGGAGACCAGGATTCACACCACGGTCGGCCTGCTCCCGATCGCGGACCTCTACCGCCGCATGGCGGACGGCGAGGACATCCGCGTCTACACCCACCGCGCGACGGCCGCGAAGCCGGGGGCGGGGGTGGTGGCAAGTCGGCCGGTCGCCGTGATGCAAACCGGCATCAAGGCTCTCGTCCGCCTCCTCTTCTCCAACGGCCAGGAGCTTCGCTGCACTCCCAACCACCGCTTCTGGACCACCAGCCGAGGCTGGGTTGCGGCGGAAGACCTCGTCGGCCAGGACCAGGTTCTGCTCAACGACGCCCCCACCCCGGCGATCGACGCCTCGTGGGCACTGCCCATCAAGGTCGAGGCACTGGCGACCTCGTGGAACCGAGGTGGGACCAAGGTTCACCAGGCGGTGCCCGAGCGATGGAGCACGGCTCTCGGGGAGCTCACCGGCCACCTGATCGGGGATGGCTGCCTGACCAAGGACCAGGCCATCTGGGTCTACGGGGGCGACGACGTCAGCGACGGAGTGGCCGATCGGCACGCGGAGTTTCTCCAGGAGCTGTTCGGCGGCCGTTCACGCGCCGAGATGGCCAACGGGACCACTCAGCTCAGGCTCGGAAGTGGCGCTGTGCGCGCCCTCCTCACCGGCCTTGGCGTCTCCGACGCGCCGGCTCATGAGAAGAAGGTTCCCGAGGCGATCTTCACCGCCCCGACGGAGGTCCAGGCGGCCTTCCTCCGCGGCCTCTTCGGCGCCGACGGTTGCGTTTCAGCGGTCGAGGGTGGCAAGGCCAGCCGTTACGTCGGTCTCGGCAGCCGCAGCCGCGAACTCCTCATCGAGGTCCAGCAGCTTCTCGAGGGCTTCGGCATCCGCTCCCGGATCCACGACGTCACCACCTGGCACCCGAAGCCCTTCGAATACCGGCGGAAGAGCGGCGAGCTGGCCACCTACGCAGTCCGCCCGGGCTTCGATCTGCGCATCAGCGGCTCGGACATGGCCCGCTTCGCCCAGCTCGTGGGGTTCTCCACACCGCGCAAGCAGCGCCGGCTCGAGGAGCTCGTCGGCACTGTCACCCGCTACCAGACCAAGCCCACGACCCGCCTGGTGGCCTGCGTCCCCGGGGGATCCGACACCGTCTACAACCTGACCGAGCCGCTGCATCACTCCTACCTCGTGGATGGCCTCGTCGTCGCCAACTGCAGCGAATACATGTATCTCGACGACTCGGCGTGCAACCTGGCGTCCATCAACCTGCTCCGCTTCCTCCGGGAGGACGGGAGCTTCGCGATCGACGACTACCGCCACGCCGTCCAGCTCACCATCACCGCCCAGGAGATCGTGGTCAGCCCCGCCAGCTATCCCACCGAGAAGATCGGGAAGAACAGCGAGGCCTTCCGTCCGCTCGGGCTCGGCTACGCCAACCTGGGCGCGCTGCTGATGGCGAAGGGCATCCCCTACGACTCGCCGAAGGGCCGCGACCTGGCCGCCTGCCTGACCGCCATCCTCACCGGCGAGGGGTACGCCCAGTCGGCCCGGATCGCCCGCGAGGTGGGCCCCTTCGACGGCTATGCGGTCAACCGCCAGCCGATGCTCCGGGTCATGGCCAAGCATCGCGAGGCCGCCTACGCGATCCCCTCCTCCACCGTCGACGCCGACCTGCTCACCGCGGCCCGGGCGACCTGGGACGAGGCTCACGAGCTGGGCGCGCGCCACGGCTACCGCAACGGCCAGATCAGCGTCATCGCCCCGACCGGGACCATCAGCTTCATGCTCGACTGCGACACCACCGGCGTCGAGCCGGACATCGCGCTGGTCAAGTACAAGAAGCTGGTCGGCGGCGGCATGCTCAAGATCGTCAACAACACGGTGCCGGCGGCTCTCAAGCAGCTCGGCTACGGTGAGGGCGAGGTGGCCGACATCGTGGCCTTCATCGACGCCAACGACACCATCGAGGGCTCCCCCAAGCTGCGTGACGACGACCTCCCGGTCTTCGACTGCGCCTTCACCCCGCGCAACGGCAAGCGGTCGATCGCCTGGCAGGGGCACGTCCGGATGATGGCCGCGGTCCAGCCCTTCGTCTCGGGGGCCATCTCGAAGACGGTCAACATGCCCACCGACTCCACGGTCGAGGACGTCGAGAAGGCCTACATCGACGGCTGGAAGATGGGCCTCAAGGCGCTGGCTATCTACCGCGACGGGAGCAAGCGGTCCCAGCCGCTGGCGACCTCGATGGACAAGACAACCGGCGAGAAGGTCCGGATCGTCGAGCGACCACTGCGTCGCAAGCTGCCCGCCGAGCGCCAGGCGCTGACCCACCGCTTCGAGATCGGCGGCCACGAGGGCTACATCACCGTCGGCCTCTATGAGGACGGCACCCCCGGCGAGATCTTCGTGAAGATGGCCAAGGAGGGGTCGACGGTCTCCGGGCTCACCGACTCCTTCGCGATCGCGGTCAGCTTCGCCCTCCAGTACGGGGTCCCGCTCGACTTCCTGGTCAACAAGTTCGCCCACATGCGCTTCGAGCCCCAGGGCTTCACCCGCAACCCGGAGATCCCGATCGCCAAGTCGATCGTCGATTACATCTTCCGGTGGCTGGGTTCGCGCTTCCTGAGCGAGGAGAAGCAGGCCGAGATCGGCATCATCCGGCGCGACCCCGACGAGGCCGAGCCCGCCACCCCGGTGCTCGAGGGCCCGGCCAACGCCGCCCAGGTGGTGATGCCGCTCGGGCTGGAGCCGGTCTCACCCACCAGCACCTTCCAGAACCAGGCCGACGCACCGTCGTGCAGTGAGTGCGGCTCGCTGATGGTCCGCTCCGGCTCCTGCTACAAGTGCCACAACTGCGGGGCGACCTCCGGCTGCAGTTGAGCTGAAGGTCCGGCCCTCCGAGACGGCTCGACGCACGCCGCGCTGGGGACGCGCCATCCACCAGGGACGAGCGGGGCGCCTGAGTTGGGGCTGGTCGGCCCGCTCTGCCTGGCACCGGGTCCCCTGGCCTGCCGGACCTCGGGCATGGGACCATCCGGGCGTGAGCCCACCGTCCAGATGGGAGACGGCCGATGCCCGCTCCTGACCCGCCTCCTGGGCGCACGCCCCCTGAGGAGGCACTCCGGGCTGCTCAGGCTGAGCAGAGCGCCGACCCCGGCCAGGCCGCCGATCCAGTCTCGGAAGGCGACCTCGAGCCGCACCCCCCGGCGGGGCCAGGGGCCACCGCGGCGCTGGTCGCTGCGGACGGGAACGGGAACACGCTGCTGGCCGCGCCCGAGGTCAGAGAGTTCGCCGCTGAGCTCGCCACCCAGCTCTTTCAGCGCTGGCAGGCCGCCCTCCAGGCGCAGCTCCGCGCCGAGCTGGAGCGGCGCCTCGCCGCCGAGCTGAAGCATCGGGAGCAGTCGGGACGGGATCTGGCCGAGGAGCTGAGCGCGCGCCGCCAGTGGCACGACCCCACCCAGACGCCGATACGCCGTCACTGGGGCATGTACAGCTACTCGTCGTGGGAGATGGGTCAGATCATCAAGCGGCAGAGCGCGGAGCTGGCTGAGAGCCGGCGGCAGATGGAGGAGATCCGGGGCCGCCTCCGGGAGCTCGGCCACGGGCCCGAGGATGCCGGCGTGATCGTCCAGCAGCCCGCGGAGGCGAGCCCGCCGAGCGTCCCGATGGCCACCGGCGATGGTGGAGAGCCGTCATGACCGCGGACGAGATCGAGCTGCCCGCGCCTGACCCGGAGCCGGCGCAGCCTGCCCCGGGCGTGCAGCAGCCGGCGCCCACCGCGGAGGATGCAGTCGGGGTGGAGCCGGCTCCACCCGGCGAGGTTCCGCCGTCGTCGGCGCTGGTGGCAAGGCCCGGCCCGGCAGCCGGTACCGGCCTCATCACCCCGGAGGTGCGGCAGCTGGCGGTGCAAATGGCCGAGGAGCTCTTCCGCCCCTGGGAGCTCGCCCTCCGCGAGCAGTTCGACGCCGAGATCGCGCAGCGCCTCGAGTCCGAGCTCGAGCACCAGGAGCGCCAGGCCGAGAGCCTGGCCGCGGAACTCGCCGATCGGCGGGTGATGTTCGAGGGGACCTGGACCAGCGCGCATCCGCGCGGCTCGACCACGGACACCGTCAAGTGGGAGATGGAGCAGACCATCCGGCGCCAGGCCGCCGAGCTCGAGGAGAACGAGCGGACCCTTCGGGAGATCCGCGAGCGGCTGCGCGATCTCGGGCAGGCGCCGGAGGCCACGGTGACCGTCTACGACCACGACGTGGCCCCGGAGCCCCGGACCCCCGCTGAGGTCGACGGTGTCACGGGAGGCTCATCCGGGTCCGGCGGCGAGGTCGGACCGGTCTGACGGTCACGCCGGGGGCCGCCGCTGCGCTCCCGGAGAGCACCGCCTCGATGCCGGAGGGGTCCCCCGCCTATCGGGGGCTGTCGAGCCAGTCGGGGCGCTGTGCGCCGGAATCCACCATGGCGGCGATCTGCTCCGGTGTCTCCTGGACCCAGAGGTCGTCGGCAAGGTCCTGGAGCACCAGCACGGTCACGCGCCGGGTCACCCGGTTGTCCTCGACGTCGTCC